>Ga0214473_10001473_pt1 | contig 30960 bp, 25 predicted proteins | sample RVTome_7_FD_203509 | JGI IMG/M metagenome (GOLD analysis project Ga0214473, IMG submission 203509) | Soil microbial communities from uranium-contaminated site in the Upper Colorado River Basin, Wyoming, United States - RVT98D197 | ecosystem: Environmental > Terrestrial > Soil > Contaminated >...
GCGAACGGCTCCTCCGCTTCATCGTGGACGAATACGTGCGCACCGCCCAGCCGGTCGCCTCCAACTCCGTCGTCCAGCGCACCGGCCTGCCCGTCTCCTCCGCCACCATCCGCAACGAGATGGCGCGTCTCGAGGACGAGGGCTACATCGTGCAGCCGCACACCTCCGCCGGCCGCATGCCGACGGACAAAGGCTACCGCTACTACGTGGAGGCGCTGATGCGCCCCCAGGAGCTGCCGCCCGCCGTCCAGCAGACGATCCGTCACCAGTTCCACCAGGCGGCCGGTGAGGCCGCCGACTGGGCCCACCTCGCCGCCGCCGTGCTCGCCGCCCGCCTCAGCTACGTATCCGTGGTCACCGCCCCCCGCGCCGCCCGCCCCCGCCTGCGCTGGCTCCAGCTCGTCAGCCTGCACGACTTCGTCGCCCTCCTGGTCCTCGTGCTCCAGGAGACGCTTGTCGTCCAGCACACCCTGACCCTGGACCACCCGCTCTCCCAGGACGAGCTGAGCGATGTGGCGCTGCGCCTCAATTCGCTCTACGCCGGACACACCGTGGACGAGATCCGCTCTCGCCAGATAGAGCACCTCTCCCTGGAGGCGGAGATCGTGCGCTCCGCCCTCGCCCTGATGCAGCCGGCGGAGGCCGAGTCGTTTGGCGAGGCGTACCTGGAGGGGCTGCGCGAGATGCTCAGCGAGCCGGAGTTCGCCCACGGCGATCGCATCCTGGCGCTGATGGACCTGCTCGGGCGGGCCAACCTCGGCCGGGCGATCCCGATGGCTGCTTCGGCCGGCGACAAGGTTACGCTTATCATCGGCGGCGAGCACCCGGAGGACGCCATGCGCGAGTGCAGCGTGGTGATCTCCCGCTACAGCGGCCGCTCCGGCCTCGGCGGCGCCGTCAGCGTCGTCGGCCCCACGCGAATGCACTACCCGCGTGCGGTCTCCATGGTGCGCTACATGAGCTCCATTATGGAGGAGCTCCTGGACGACTACTTCAGCTAACCGTTCAAGAGGCCAGCTATGACCGATAACCCCCGCAAGCACGAGCCCCCGCCTGACGCCGAGCCCCCTTCCGCTCGTCCTGAGCCTGTCGAAGGGCGAGCACCCGAACCCTCCGCCGAAGAGCAGCTCGCCCGCGCCCGCGAGGACGCCCAGAAGTACCTCGGCAACTGGCAGCGCGCCGAAGCCGACTTCCAGAACTACAAGAAGCGCGTGGAGCAGGAGCGCGATGAGAACCGCCGCTTCGCCTCCGCCGCCCTCGTCATGAACATCCTCCCCATCCTCGACGACCTGGAGCGCGCCCTCATGAGCGTCGACGCCCACCTCGCCGGCCTTACCTGGCTGGACGGCGTCCGCCTGATCTACCGCAAGCTGCAGCTCATCCTGGAGAACGCCGGCGTCTCCGCCATCGAGGTGGAGGGGCAGCAGTTCGACCCCCGCTACCACGAGGCCGTGATGCACGCCGACGGCCCGGAGGGGATGGTCCTGGCGGAGGTCCAGCGCGGCTACAAGCTCCACGACCGCGTCCTCCGCCCGGCGATGGTCGTGGTGGGCAAGGGTAAGGCGGAGGAAGAGGGTCCGCCGAAGGCGGATCAGCCTCCGGCTGCAAGCGGGGAGAAGGAAGACGAAGGCGAGCCCAGGGAGGAATCGAGCCCCTGATGTGTCATTGGTCTGAGAATGAGATCGGAAGTGTGTTCCCGCCGCTCATGGTTCGAGGGCCTCACCACGAGCGGGCCGGGAGCCAGCGCGACCGGCAACCGTTCGCCTTACGACGACGCTACTTCCCGCTCATCCTGAGGCCCTCGAAGGACGAGCGGAGCGACAACCCCCTGCCATGGTTGTCGTGGGCAAGGGTGGTGGACACGGGACAGTGGACAGTGGACCGCAGGAAGAGGGGAGCGGGAAGAAGGAAGAGGGGAGCGGGAAGAAGGAAGAGGGGCAGGATTCAGATGACTGACGACGAGCGCGACGCTGTGATGAGCACAGCCATACGACACTGGAAGGCGAACTTCGTGGGAATAAGTTCGTTGGACGTGTCGCGCGAAATTGGAGTTCCACACGATTCTGTGCTGGAGGCGTTTGACGAACTGGAACAGGCCGGTCTGGCGGCCTTGAACCGGGATGTAAGGGCAATTTCAATCTCTTTTTCCGTGGTGACTGGTGTTTCCGCGGAGGAGCCCCAGGATGTGGTGCACTCTATCTTATTCCCTTCCAAAGAAGTCCTGACCGAGGTTTTTGAACGTGATGGGATTGACTACGGGCCGTACCTCAACCGGCTCCACCAGGGCGAGAGTCAAGTGGCGATGTGCTACTTCAAGATAGAGGTCCTCTCGAAGTACCGCGATCAGCAGGAGAAATACCATTTTCAGGATGATGACATGGCGGGCTGGGTGGCAACGAAGGACGCATATTACTTCACCTTGCCGGAGCACGCCAGGGACGACGAAACGGTTGGTAGCATCAAGTACGGCAAACGCCAGTTGACGGGCGGCGGCGTGGCTGTGGCGGCCATCCTAAAGGACTTGGCCGCTCTGCCCCACAAAGAGCAACTATACTGGCGCTCGGTCGAGCTTGACCAGCCCGTCTTGGCTCCGGACGACTCCACCTTCGAGAAGTTCGTAAGACAAGAGTTCGACGCTGAGGATGTTGACCATGAAGATCCGCTCGAGATGATTTATGGCAGCGTGGAGCGCATCAATTCGTTATTCGCGCCTGAGGCTCTCTTTCTGGTAACGATTCCTAATCCTTATCTGCATTACCCCGTGCTGAACACCAATAGGGCTTACAACGACGCTCACAAGGAACTGTGCAAAGTCTTGGGGCTAGATCATAGCAAGAAGCTCAATGGGCCTCTGCTGGAGTGCGTTCTCACGAAACTAGGCCAGCCCGCGAGCGCAAACAAGCGTGAGGACGCATGGTCCAAATTCAAGCGGGTCGTGGTCGCATTGCCACTGAAGGACCACGACGCCGTTGTTGCGCCCCTTAAGAATTGCCGTGATGCCAGAAATGTGAACAGTCACGACACCGAACAGCCCAGCCTTCCAGCGGTTGACCTGCGCGAGCGTTTCAGGAGCGATTGCGCGAGAATTGCCGCTTCGCTTGCTGACATAGAGGCCGCCCTTTCGACAATTTAGCAACTGAGGTAACGCCCCATGCCTAAACCATTCGTCACACAATCTGCGAGCATCTGTGCCAATCTGTGGCCAATCAGGGGAGGCGGGGAGGCCACTGTCCACTAACCACTAACCACTGTCCACTACTCCGCCCAGAAGGAGCGCCCCATGCCTAAAGCCATCGGAATAGACCTCGGCACCACCAATAGCTGCATGGCCGTCATGGAAGGCGGCGAGCCCGTCGTCATCCCCAGCGCGGAGGGCGGCCGCACCGTCCCCTCCATGGTCGCCATCGCCAAGACCGGCGAGCGGCTCGTCGGCCAGATCGCCAAGCGGCAGGCCGTCACCAACCCCGAGAACACCATCTCCTCCATCAAGCGCCTCATGGGCCGCCGCTTCGACGACCCCATCGTCCAGAAGGACCTCAAGGTCCTCCCCTACAAGATCGACGGTGCCGATAACGGCGACGCCCGCGTCTGGATGGGCGAGCGCTCCTACTCGCCGCCGGAGATCTCCGCCATGATCCTCCAGAAGCTCAAGGCCGACGCCGAGGCCTACCTGGGCGATACCGTCAACGAGGCCGTCATCACCGTCCCCGCCTACTTCAACGACTCGCAGCGGCAGGCCACCAAGGCCGCCGGCGAGGTCGCCGGCCTCAGCGTCCTCCGCATCATCAACGAGCCCACCGCCTCCTCGCTCGCCTACGGGCTCGACAAGACGGAGGAGAAGACGATCGCCGTCTACGACCTGGGCGGCGGCACCTTCGACATCTCCATCCTCGAGATCGGCGAAGGCACCTTCCACGTCAAGTCCACCGCCGGCGACACCCACCTCGGCGGCGACGACTTCGACCAGCGCGTCATGGACTGGCTGATCGAGGAGTTCAAGAAGGACCAGGCGATAGACCTGCGACAGGACCGCATGGCCCTCCAGCGCCTCAAGGAGGGCGCCGAGAAGGCCAAGGTGGAGCTCTCCACGACGATGCAGACGGAGGTCAACCTCCCCTTCATCACCGCCGACGCCGCCGGCCCCAAGCACCTCAACATCACCCTCAGCCGCGCCAAGCTCGAACAGCTCGTCGGCGACCTGGTCGATAAGACGATCGACCCCTGCCGCCAGGCGCTCGAGGACGCCAAGGTCACCGCGGATCAGGTCGGCGAGGTGATCCTCGTCGGCGGCCAGACCCGCATGCCCATGGTCGTGGAGGCGGTCAAGAAGTTCTTCGGCCGCGAGCCCCACAAAGGCGTGAACCCGGACGAGGTCGTCGCCGTGGGCGCGGCGATCCAGGCCGGCGTCCTCAAGGGCGACGTGCGCGAGGTGCTCCTGCTGGACGTCACCCCGCTGACCCTCGGCATCGAGACGCTGGGCGGCGTCGCCACCCCCATCATCCCCCGCAACACCACGATCCCCACCGCGAAGTCGCAGGTGTTCTCCACCGCCAGCGACAGCCAGACCTCGGTCGAGATCCACGTCGTCCAGGGTGAACGCTCCATGGCCGCCGATGACAAGTCGCTCGGCCGCTTCATCCTGGACGGCATCCTGCCCGCGCCCCGCGGCCTCCCCCAGATCGACGTCACCTTCGACATCGACGCCAACGGCATCCTCCACGTCTCCGCCCGCGACAAGGGTACCGGCCGCGAGCAGAAGATCACGATCCAGGCCGGCACCGGCCTCTCGCCGGAGGAGATCGAGCGGATGAAGACGGACGCCGAGGCGCACGCCGAAGAGGACCGCCGCCGCCGCGAGGAGATCGAGCTGCGCAACCAGGCCGACTCCCTCGCCTACACGGCCGAGAAGACGATCCGCGAGGCCGGCGACAAGATTCCCGCCGACGTTCGCGGCGACATTGAAGCGCGGGTGAAGGACGTGCGCGACGCCCTGGCCGCGCAGGCCGACGCCGACCGCGTCCGCGAGGCGGTCAACGCCCTCTCGGAGGCGCTGCAGCGGGCGGGTGCCGCCGTCTACGGCCAGCCCGGTGCGGAGGGCGGCCCGGAAGCGCCGCCGTCCCCGGAGGGCGAAGGCGAAGCCCCCGCCGAAGAGGGCACCGTCGAAGGCGAATTCCGCGAGGTGTAACCCTCCGGTGGGACAGGCTTCAGCCTGTCGCCGGGGCGCAAAGGCACGTAGGCGGGCAGCTTCAGTTGCCCGCGGGGCGGCGGCGAGCCGGCTTCCGAATACGGTGGGACAGACTGTAGGGGCGACCTATAGGTCGCCCGCGCGCCCGCCTACGCCGATTTGCTCCCCGCCGCCCTTCGGCTCCAGCGGGATGATGATCGCCATCACTAGGTAGAAGAAGATCCCCGGGAAGAACCCCGTCAGGATCAGCAGCACCACGAACGCCAGCCTCACCAGCGAGGGGTCGAACCCCAGGTACGCGGCCCAGCCGCCGAGCACCCCGGCGACCATGCGGTCGCTACGGCTGCGGTAGATTCGCTTCTTCTCGGACATCGGGCGCTCCTCCCTTAAGGCGGGAACATTATACCCGATGCCGTGGTAGCGTCGCAGAGGCCACCTACCGCTTCGGCGATTCCCAGAGGTCGAACAGCGCCGCCAGCATCAGGAACACGAACAGCGCCCCCGCCAGCAAGTATATGGCCCACTCCGCGCCCAAGTCGGTCGCGAGGATCACGCCTAACACTGTGGCCAGGCCGATGAGCGGGTTCACCCGCGGTAGAAAGAACATCGCTTCCCTGCTTATCCGTCTCGTAAGACGGCACGGCGCTTACGGCCGTTACACCCTCTGTGACCGCTTTCACCATCCGCGACGCGTTGCTACAATAGCCGCCGTGACTGCAACAACTAGGCCGTTCGCGCCCCGCCTCTGGCTCCAGGCGCTCTACACCATCCCCCGCGTCGACCTCGCCCAGGTCGACCCGATCACCCGCTGGCTCATCCTCTCCCGCGCCTCCGTCGTCGTCATGACCGCCACCTCCGCCGTCATCGGCGGCCTGCTCGCCCTCCGCGACGACGTCTTCGACGCGCCCCTCCTCATCCTCACCGCCCTCGGCCTCGTCCTGGCCCACGCGGGCTCCAACCTCGTGAACGATTTCTGGGACTTCCACCGCGGCGCCGACAGCGCCGACTCGCCGCGGGTGAACTACAGCCCGCACCCCCTGACCGACGAGTCCGCCCGCAGGCGCTCCTTCGTCCTGGTCACGCTGGCCATGCTGGCGGCGGCGGCCGCCATCGGCATCTACCTGACGGTGGTGACCGGGCCGGTGCTCCTAGCCTTTGCCCTCTCCGGGGCGTTCGTGCTGATGCTCTACTCCGGCGGCCCGCTGCCCCTGAAGTACTTCGGCCTGGGCGAGATCGCCGTGTTTATCGTCTGGGGACCGCTGATGATCGGCGGCACCTACTACGTGATGGCGGAGTCGCTGCCCGGCTGGGTCGTCCTGGCGTCCGTCCCGTACGCCCTCGGCGTCACGACGGTGCTCTTCGGCAAGCACCTCGATAAGCTCGCCTTCGATACGGAGCACGGCATACGCACGTTGCCCATGCTCCTGGGCGAGGCGAGAGCGCGGCGGCTGACGGAGGCCCTGAGCGTCGGAATGTACGCCGCCGTCATCGGCCTCGCCGTCTGGCAGGAGATGCCGGGGCTGCTGCTGGTGGCGGGCGCGCTGCCGCTGCTGCTCTGGGTGCTCCGGATATACAACGCGCCCAAGCCCACGGAGCCCCCGGAGGGATACCATGGCTGGCCGCTATGGTTCGTGGGGATCGCCTTCATCCACAACCGGCGGTTCGGGGCGCTGTTCATCGCTGGGCTGGCCCTTCAGCTCGCCGGCGAAGCCATCTTCTAGCGGCCTCCCGCCGCCTCTTGACGCAGTCCGGCGCTCGCTATAACCTAGAGCCGTTCTCCATCGGAACTATCGGAGGCGGGCCACGTCGATCGAAGCCGGTGATCCATGCGTCCTCGCGACGTCCCGGACGGTTATCTCCCCGGTCCCGCCTCCCCCAGTCGGCTTGCGTTACGCCGAGAAGGTGAGGGAGAAGCGCGCTCACGTAGTTCATCGTTCTTTGGAGTCGCCCGCGGTCGGGCTATCGGTTCATCATCAACTGTAGGAGGTCAAGAAAATGGCGTATCAGATGGAAGGAAGCCTGCTGGAAGTCTGCACCTGCAAGGTGATTTGCCCCTGCTGGGTCGGTGAGGACCCTGACGGCGGCGCCTGCGACGGGATAGTCGGCTACCATGTCGACCGTGGCACGGTCGACGGCGTAGACGTATCCGGACGCAGCTTCGTGCTGCTGGCGCACATCCCCGGCAACGTGCTCAAGGGCAACTGGCGGGCTGTCGTCTACGTGGATGACAAGGCGACGTCTCAGCAAAAGGAGGCGCTCCTCAACGCCTTCACCGGCAAGCTGGGCGGCCCGCTGGCGGACCAGGCGCAGCTGATCGGGGAGGTCGTCGCCGTGGAGAGCGTGCCGATCGACTTCAAGGTCGAAAAGGGCAAGGGGACGCTGAAGGTCGGGGACGGCATCGAGGCGGAGATCGAGCCGATGCAGGGAGCGACGGGATTCACCACACTGAACGACAGCATCTTCTCGAACATCCCGGGCTCGCCCGCCTACGTCAGCAAAGCTCCCGTGTATAAGGCCAACGTGCCCCAGCTCGGCTTCAACATCAGCCTCTCGGGCTACAACGCCGTCCAGGGCAGCTTCCGCTTCGTGGGCTAGGGCTGCCCGCCCGTAGCCGTTCGTAAGCCAAGCGAGGAGGAGTTCACTGTGCCCAGGTATGTCATAGAGCGCGAGATCCCGGGAGCGGGGAAGCTCTCCCCGCAGGAGCTGCAGGCGATCTCGCAGAAGTCATGCGGCGTGCTGGACAAGCTCGGCCCAAAGATCCAGTGGGTCCAGAGCTTCGTCACCGGCGACAAGATCTACTGCGTTTACATCGCTCCGGACGAGGCGATGGTGCGTGAGCACGCCCGCCAGGGCGGGTTCCCCGCCAACTCCGTCGCGGAGGTGAAGGCGATTATCGATCCCACGACGGCGGAAGCGTAGCGCCTTCCGCTGTCGTGTTGATGTACGTCTATGTGGGCTAGAGTAGACGACCGTAGGCTGTTTACGGCCCTTCTCGTGGGGCTGGTCGTCCTGGCGTGGCTTGCCCTCTGGGCATGGGGCCAGTCGCCCTACGGCCGCTTCCTCAGCCATCAGGAGCTCGACCAGGTGCGGCTCGGCCTGGACGGCGGTACCGTCTTGGTCGCGCTCGCCTTCGTCGCCGGCTGGACGCTGATGACGTTCGCGATGATGCTGCCGACGAGCCTGCCGCTGATCACGATGTTCCAGACGGTAACCGGCCGGCGGCAGGACCGCCGCCTGCTGGTGGCTCTCCTCGTCGCCGGCTACGTGCTGGTGTGGGCCGCCTTCGGCGCCTTGGCCCACGCCGGCGATCTGGGCCTGCACAAGGCTGTCGATCAGAGCTCCTGGCTGGCCGGGCGGGCCTGGACGCTGGGGGCGGCTACTCTGCTGCTGGCCGGGGCCTACCAGTTCACGCCCCTCAAGTACCACTGCCTGGACAAGTGCCGCTCGCCGCTCAGCTTCATCACGCAGCACTGGCTGAGCAGCGGCAAACTGGCGGCCGCTTTCCGGCTGGGCCTGCACCACGGCCTCTTCTGCGTCGGCTGCTGCTGGTCGCTGATGCTGCTCATGTTCGCCGTGGGCACCGGGAACCTGGGCTGGATGCTGGCGCTGGGCACCGTAATGGCCGTCGAGAAGAACATGCCCTGGGGCAGGCAGATCAGCGCACCTCTGGGCCTGGGGCTCATCGCCCTGGGGCTCGTCGTAATAGCCACCGGCGCCTCCGGCGCCTGAGCCTGCTGAACGCCTCCGCCTCTCCCGAGGGTGACGGGCCGCGCCGTCCCGCGATACAATAGCTTGGATATGGCCCGAACATCCAAGCGCGACTACTACGAGGTGCTGGGCGTCTCCCGGAACGCCTCCGCGGAGCAGATCAAGAAGGCGTTCCGTCAGCTCGCCATGAAGTACCACCCTGACCGCAACAGGGAGGACGGCGCCGAGGCCCGGTTCAAGGAGATCGGCGAGGCCTATGAGGTGCTCTCCGATTCCGAGAAGCGCGCCGCCTACGATCGCTACGGCCTCGCGGGGCTCCAGGGGTTTGAGGCCGGCAGGCCGTTCGAGGGGTTCGACTTCGGCGGCTTCGGCGACATCTTCGACGCCTTCTTCGGCGGCACCACCGCCCGCCGCGCTCGCGAGTCCCAGCGCGGCGCCGACCGCCGCATCGACATCGAGATCGACTTCGAGGAGGCGGCCTTCGGCTGCGAGAAGGAGATCGAGGTCACGCGGCACGAGCGCTGCTCCCGCTGCGGCGGCAACCGCGCTGAGCCGGGTTCGCAGCTGGCCCGCTGCCCCTCCTGCGATGGCAGCGGCCACGTTCAGAGGGTATCGCGTAACTTCTTCGGCCAGTTCGTCAACATCGCCACCTGCTCCCAGTGTCGCGGCGAGGGCAGGATCATCAGCGAACCCTGCAAGGACTGCAAGGGCGCCGGCCGGCAGCGGCAGAGCCGCACGCTGCTGGTTAAGGTCCCCGCCGGCGTCAGCGACGGTTCCCAGATGCGGCTCTCCGGCGAAGGCGACGTCGGCGCCAACGGCGGCGGCCCCGGCCACCTGTACGTCGCCATCTCCGTGCGCCCTCACCCGGAGTTCCAGCGCGACGAGGACGACCTGGTCTACGATCTCGAGCTGAACCTGGCGCAGGCCGCCCTGGGCTGCGAGGTGGAGGTGCCCACGCTGGACCGCAAGCCGCACATGCTCAAGGTGCCGCCCGGCACCCAGACCGGCCGCGTCTTCGTCCTGCGCGCCAAGGGTGTGCCCCACCTCCACGGCAGCGGTCGCGGCGACCTCCTGGTCCGCGCCGGCGTCGCCGTGCCCACCGAGCTCAGCGACGAGCAGCGCGAGCTGCTCCTCAAGCTCGCCGAGAGCTTCGGCACCCCCCTGTCCGACGACGAGAAGGGGATCCTGGGCAAGATAAAGGACGCCCTGGGATAGGATGGGTCCTCACCTCTGGCCCCTCTCCCGCCCGCGGGAGAGGGGTGACCGAAGGTCGGGGTGAGGGTAGCGCCGTGCCGCCGCAAGCGGAATCGTAGGTATCACGAGATGGTCCCAACGCCAGACCCCTCTCCCGCACGCGGGAGAGGGGCGACCGAAGGTCGGGGTGAGGGTGGGAGTGTGGCTGCTTCTTCGAAGGACACCTGGCTGGAGATAGCGGTCGAGGTGGCCGGCATCGACGCCGAGACGGTCGCCGACGCCTTCCGCCAGTGCTGCTCCGGCGGCGTCGCCATCGAGTCGGCGGCGCGTCTTGAGGGCGAAGCCTACGTCGTGGACGGCGACGCTGCGGCCGTGGTCAAAGGCTACCTGCCTCCCGGGGAGGACTCCGCAGGCGTCCGGCGCTCCCTCCGCCTCGCCCTCCGCTTCGCGCCGCTGGAGAGCCCGCCGCGCTGGCGGCGGGCGCGCCGGCTCCGCCAGGAGGACTGGCGCGACTCCTGGAAGCGCTACTTCCGCCCCCAGCGGATTGGCAAGCGGCTCGTGGTGAAACCATCCTGGGCGACCTACGAAGTGGCGGCGGGCGATACGGTCATCGAGATCGACCCCGGCATGGCGTTCGGCACCGGCCAGCACCCGACGACGGCGATGTGCCTGCGCGCGTTGGAGGAGTCCGCCTCAGGCGGACGGCCGGGCGATGCGGTGCTGGACTTTGGCACCGGCTCCGGCATCCTGGCCATCGCCGCCGCCCGGCTCGGCGCCAAGCGGGTGCTCGCCCTTGACATCGACCCGCAGGCGGTCAAAGCGGCGCGCCAGAACGCCGCCGCCAACGGCGTGGCGGATGCGGTAGAGGTCCGCGAAGGAACGCTGCCCGAAGGGGCATCGACTGAGCGCTTCGGCCTCGCCGTCGCCAACATCAGCAGCCTCACGATCGCGCGGCTGGCGCCGGCGTTCGCGGAATCCCTCCGCGATGGCGGTACGCTCATCGTCAGCGGCTTCCTGGAGGACACCGTGGACGAACTGAGCCGCGCCCTGGCGGCGGCGGGCTTACGGATCGAACGTGTGGACGATGAGGGCGTCTGGCGCGCGATAACCGCCCGCAGGCTGTAGCGCGATGTTCCTTGTTCCCTGTTCCGTGTTCCATGGCCACCATCCGTAGGTTCTTCGTGCCGCCGGGGGCCGTCGAGGGCGTGGAGGTCTCCCTCCCGCCCGAGCTGGCCCGCCGCCTAGCGACCGTCCTCCGCCTCAAGCGCGGCGACCGCGTGCTCCTGGCCGACGGCCGCGGCCGCGACTACGAGGCGGAGATCATGGCGCTGACGGCGCGTTCCGGCGCGGCGACGGTCTTGCTGGAGCGGCCATCGCCGCCGGAACCGGCGCTGGAGTTAGTGCTGTACCAGTCGCTGGTGCGGCCCCAGCGGTTCGAGCTGGTGCTGGAGAAGGGGACGGAGCTCGGCGTCGCCCGCTTCGTGCCGCTGGTCAGCGGCCGCGCCCAGGTGAAGACCGAAGGTGGCTCGCAGCGGGTGGAGCGCTGGCGGCGAATCGTCACGGAGGCGGCGGAGCAGTGCGGACGCGGGCGCGTCCCCGCCGTCGACCCGCCCCTCGCCTTCGCCCAGGCGGTGCGAACGGCGCCCGGCCTGCGCCTGCTCCCCTGGGAGGGCGAGCGCTCGCAGGGCCTGCGGACGTACCTGCACAGCGTGAAGCCGAAGCCCGCCACCGTATCGGTGTTCATCGGGCCGGAGGGCGGCTTCTCGGCGGAGGAGGCGGCGCTGGCCCGCGAGGCCGGCTGCCTGGCGGTCTCGCTCGGCCCGCGCATCCTGCGCTCGGAGACGGCGGGCATCGTCGCCGCCGCGCTCGTCATGCACGAGCTCGGCGAGCTGGGCGGCTAGGCGCGTCCTGCCGGACCGTCTGCGTAGGGGCCGACTTTGAGTCCGGCCGACCGTCGTATGTAGGGGCCGACCTTTAGGTCGGCCCAGCCAATCTGCGACTAATCTGCGTTCATCTGCGGCCAACTCGGGTGGGGGGGTCAATCTGTGACCCATCTGTGCCCATCTGTGGCCATTACGGCCCTACGGCAGCGGCGCCTTCAGCAGCAGCATCGGGTCCACGCGCACACCGTGGATGCGCGTCTCCCAGTGCAGGTGGTCGCCGCTCACGAAGCCGGTCGCGCCCACGTAGCCTATCAGGTCGCCCTTCGTCACCTCCTGCCCCGCCGTCACCACGATCTTCGAAAGGTGGTGGTAGCCGGTGAGCAGCCCGGCCCCGTGGTCGATGATCACGGAGTTCCCCAGCAGGTACAGCGGCTGCGCCAGCGCCACGCGGCCGCTGGCCGCTGCCACCACCGGATCCCCGCCGTCCGCCGCGATGTCGGTGCCGCCGTGGGTGTCGAACGGTGCGCCGTTGATCGAGCGCTGGACGCCGAAGCCGTTCGATATTGGGCCCCGCGCCGGCTGCAGCCATGGCCCCGACCACAGCCGCTGCGGCGTGAACGTCGCGTACGTCTCGCGGACGGTCTGCCGCTCTGCCGCGATCTTCGCCGCGTCGGAGAGCAGGTCGATGCTCTCCTCTGGCACCGTCAGCGTGAGCCGCGGGTAGCCGCCCTTCGCTATCGATACGGGCACGGCGCCCATCGATACGCCGTCCGCGATCACCTCCACGCTGTAGCCGCCGAGCGCGAAGTCCGTCGCCATGCCGATGACGCCGGTCCAGGCGTCGCCGTCGGGGACCATCGGGTAGCTTCCCCCGTTGAACAGCGCCGACGCACCCTTCGTGCCCGAGGGTGGGTGCAGCAGTTGTACCAGGAGGAAGCCGCCCTGCTTGGGGTAGGCGACCGTCAGCGCGACGGACGGTGGGATAGGGGTGGGCGTAGGCGTGGGCGTCGGCGTGGGTTTGGGCTTTGGTGTGGGCGTGAGCGTTGGTGCAGGTGTGGGAGTGAGGGTGGGGGTCTGCGCGCCGCCGCCGGAGCAGGCCGTCGTCGCCGCAAGCGCCAGGCAGCAGGCCAGCGCGGCCATGGCGGCGAACCGGAGGGGGGCCATCGCTTGTATGTTATCGTGAACGCCCCCGGACAGGCCAGGCGGACGCAGCATGCGGGGCGGCTGATGCCCCAGCCTTCAGGCTGGGGTCGCAGTACACTCGCCCCCGGACAGGCCAGGCGGGAGACGCCCGGCACCCCGGTGCTATAATCGTTAGACCACACGGGGAGGAGGTGGCGGCGGTTTCCTCGCCCCCCGGCCGCATCCACAGCCCCTCGGACGTCGTTTATCTGGCAGGAGTCGCCCTGACGTGGACGCCAGGTCGGTAGCGCAGCGCATCGCGGAGAACGTAGAGCGCGTCATCATCGGCAAGCGCGGGCGGGTGGAGCTTGCCGTGATGACCCTGATGTGCGGCGGCCACCTGCTGGTGGAGGACGTGCCCGGCGTTGGCAAGACGATGCTCGCCCGCAGCCTCGCCCGCTCCACCGGCTGCTCCTTCAGCCGCATCCAGTTCACGCCGGACCTCCTGCCCACCGACGTCACCGGCGTCTCCATCTACAACCAGAAAAGCGGCGACTTCCAGTTCCGGCCCGGGCCGCTGCTCACCCAGGTCGTCCTCGCCGACGAGATCAACCGCGCCACGCCGAAGACGCAGTCCGCCCTGCTGGAGGCGATGGAGGAGCGACAGGTTACGGTGGACGGCGTAACCCACCCGACGCCGCAGCCGTTCATCGTGATGGCCACCCAGAACCCGATCGAGTACGAGGGGACGTTCCCTCTCCCCGAGGCGCAGCTCGACCGCTTCATGATCCGCTTGGAGCTCGGCTATCCCGCCGCCCACGACGAGGTGGCGATGATGGACCGCCAGCTCCACAGCCACCCGCTGGAGGAGCTGGAGCAGGTCTGCCGCGCGGAGGAGATCATCGCGCTGCAGGATGCCGTCCACGATGTCTACGTGGACGTCCTCATCAAGCAGTACATCGTCGCCCTGACCGACGCCACCCGCAACCACGACTCGGTCTACCTGGGCGCCTCTCCTCGCGGCTCCCTCGCCTTGCAGCGGTTGGGCCAGGCGCGTGCCCTCCTGGACGGCCGCGATTTCGTCCTTCCGGACGACATCGCGGCGCTGGCCTACCCCACCCTCGGCCACAGGATCATCCTCAACGCCCAGGCGCGGGTGAAGGGGCTCACGGCCGCGCAGGTCGTTGAGCAGTGCCGGGAGCGGCTGCCCGTGCCCGGCGTGCGGGCACGGCGCTCCTAAGAGGCTGTCGTGGGACGGGCGTTCAAGGGGCTTTTCCGGCTTCTCAGGCGGAACCAGAACCTGCTCTTCGTCGTCGTCGCCTTCGGCACCACGCTCGGGCTGGCCGCGGTCAGCGGCTACTGGCTGTTCTACCGCGCCGCCTACGTCATCGGCGGCCTGGTGCCCGTCTGCTTCGTCTGGGCGCGTGGCAGCTTGCGAAAGCTGGAGGTCAATGTCGAGCGCGCGGCGGACCGCCTCCAGGTGGGCCAGCGCGCCGAGGCGCGGGTGCGGCTGAGCAGCGCCACCTTCTACCCGAAGCTCTTGCTGGAGGTCGAGGACCTGACGGACATGCCCGGCGTCCTGCCGCGAACTGTGCTCTCGCTCCCTGCGCACGGCCAGCGCAACTGGAAGCTCAGCCTCCCCTGCACCCGCCGCGGCGCCTTCTCCGTCGGCCCCATCAGGGTCTCCTCCGGCGACCCCTTCGGCCTGTTTCGCTTCAGCCGCACCTACGGCGCCAGCCAGCCGCTGCTGGTGCTCCCGCTTCCGGAGGCGCTGCCGTACTTCTGGGCGCCGCCCGCTCAACTGCCCGGCGAGGGCACGGTCCGCCGCCGCACCCACTACGTCACCCCGAACGCCGCCGCCGTACGGGATTACCAGCCCGGCGATAGCTTCAACCGTATCCACTGGCCTTCCACCGCGCGCCTCGACCGGCTGATGGTGAAGACGTTCGAGATGGACCCGACGAGCGATATCTTCCTCCTCCTGGACCTCGACTCTTCGGTGCAGGCCGGTGAGGGCGACAACAGCACCGAAGAGTACGGCGTGCGAATCGCCGCCTCCCTGGCCGGTCACTTCCTGGAGGCGAACCGGCTGCTGGGACTTCTCGCTCCCGGGAGCGAGAGGGTGGCGCTGGAGCCCGCGCGCGGAGCGCAGCACTATCACCGCATCCTGGAGGCGCTCGCCCTCGTTCGCGCGGACGGGACCACGCCGCTCGCGAAGGCGCTGGCGGTCGAGGAGCGGCGGTTCGGCCGGCACACCACGCTCATCGTGATTACGCCCTCGGTCGACGAACAGTGGGTCGCGGCGATTCAGGCGCTGGTGCAGCGCGGCGCCCGCGCGGCGGTGGCGCTGCTCGACCCCAGTAGCTTTGGCAGCGCCGAGAACGCCCTCCTGCCGTTCAGCACCCTCGTCGCCAGCGATGTCCTCACTTACCTGGTGCGTTGCGGCGACGACCTCTCGACGGCGCTCGGTCCGGGGGGCGCCGCCGCCCAGCCCTCGCTCAATCGGCAGAAGGCTGTGTTCGCCGGCAGGCGGGCGGGAGCGCGATAGCCGTGGCGCAGTTGGAGTGGGCTCAACCGGCAGCGGCGCCCGCCGCCCTGCCCGCGGAAGAGCGGCCGCTGCGGCGGCTGGCTTCCCGCTTCCTCGATTGGGAGGACTGGCTGACGTTTGTCCTCGCCGCGGGCGTCGTGCTCGGCGTCTCGATCTCCCTCGAAGACTCCGGCTGGTCCCGTGACATGCCGGACCTCACGCTGGTGGGGATGCTGGCCCTGCTCCTCGCCCTGCTGCTTGCCCGTTCGCCCCTGCCGATGCTGCTCGCTTGGCCGGTGGCCGTCGCCGCCGGCGTCGTCGTCGTCGCCTGGCGGACGCTGGAGGCGGTCGGGCCGGGTGGCTTGGGAACGCGCGTCGACGCCGTCTACTTCCGGTTCGAGAGGTGGTTCCACCTCGCCTTCAACGGCGGCATCAGCAACGACTCGCTGCCCTTCAACACGCTCGTCATCGGCCTCACCTGGCTGGGAGTCTTCCTGTCCGGCTGGAGCATCTACCGCTGGCATAACGCCTGGCTTGGCCTGATACCGGGCGGCGTCGCCTTGTTCATGAACATGCTACTGATCGACGATACTCTGCCCATCGAGGTGTTCCTGTACGTCATGTGCGGCTTCCTCCTCGTCATGCGGACCAACCTCGTATCACAGATGCGGCGCTGGCGGGCGGAGGGCGTCAGCTACCCGCCGCTGATCAGTCTCTCCTTCCTCCACTACACCATCTGGGCGGGGCTGTTCCTGATGGCCGCCTCCTGGATCGCGCCGGTCGGGCCGTTCACCACTCCCCCCGTCGTCGGCTCCCTCAGTTCCCGCTTCGAGGGCCTCGGCATCCACTTCGCGCGCCTGGCCGGCCCCCTCAGCGTCCACAAGATCGTACCCGTCCACGACTACACCGCCGTCCTCCCCTTCCAGGGGTCGATCGACCTGGGCGAGCGCGAGCTGCTCTCGGTCAAGGTGCGGGACCCTACGATCAAAGGGCCGATCATCCTCCGCGGCGCCGTCTACGACGAGTACGCCTCCGGCGGCTGGAAGGCGGGACCCCGCCGCGAGGTCGACGTCCCGACTCCCATAGTGCGCGCGGCCACTCTCGACGCGGCCGGGGCCGGCGGACGCATCGTCCCCATCACGGTGACCGTGGAGGCGGACAGCGTCGTCGGCACGGTGCTGTTCACGCCCGGCCAGCCGCTGGCCGCCGGCGTCCCCGCCCGCGCCAGGTTCGCCGAGGGAGACATCACGGAGCTCGCCACCATGCGCGAAGGCGTCACCTTCGCCCGTCTCCCCGGCCCGCGCGTCGCCCTGCCCGAGGACCACGGCGCCTCCCTGACCGACGACGAGGTGCTGGAGCGCACGCCCGAGGGTTGGACAGGCCTCTACGTTAGCCGCGATGACCACGGCGTCGTTCGCGCCATCGGCGTCGTTTCCGCCGGCCAGGTGCCGGACGTCGTGGTACTCAGCCCCCGCGATCGGCTGCAGGAAGGCGATTCCTACACCGTCCTCGGCCTCATCCGTGACGTCTCCCCCGCCGAGCTGCGGGCGGCGCCGTTCTACGGCTACCCGCAGTGGTTCGCGCGCGCCTACCTGAGCCTGCCGGAGATGCCGGACCGCGTGGCGGCGCTCGCGCGGCGGATCGCCGGCGCCGAACCCACCGCTTACGACCGGGCGAAGGCGATAGAGTCGTACCTGCGGACGTTCCCGATAGACTACGCCATCGGCGATACGCCGCCCGGCCGCGACGCCGTCGACTACTTCCTGTTCGAGGCGAAGGCCGGCTACTTCGACTACCACGCCTCCGCGATGGTGGTGCTGCTGCGGTCGCTCGGCGTGCCCGCCCGCCTGGCGGCGGGCTTCGTCGTCGACAGCCAGGACTTCGACAAAGAAGCCGGGGCCTACGTGGTGCAGGACCAGGACGCCTACGCCTGGGCGGAGGTCTACTTCCCGGGCCAAGGCTGGGTGGAGTTCAACCCTTCGCCGGAGCGCCCGGCGGAGCTCCACCCCACCCAATCCTCCGGCGACATCACCGTGCCGCCCGTGGACCTGAACGACATACGCGACCTTCCCGTCTCCACCGGTGGCCTCTTCCCCCTCGAGCCTCCTGAGAAGAGCGGACAGGCCGGCGGCGCCGCGGGCGGCGGCTCCGGCGGCTACCCGCTCTGGATCGCGGCCGGCGTCCTTGCCCTCCTGGCCGCCGTCGTCGGCAGCGCCGCGCTCGGCTGGCGCCGCAGCGTCGCCGGCCTCCCCTACCAGCAGCAGCTCTGGGAGAAGACGGTGCGCCTCGCCGCCTGGGCCGGCCATCCGCCGCAGCCCGGCCAGACCCCGGCGTCCTTCGCCGGCGCCCTCGCCCGCCGCTTCCGCTCCCTCCGCGACCTCGACCTGCTGGCGCAGGCCTACGGTCGCTCGCGGTTCGGGCGAAACGATGCGCTGGACGGCGAGGAGTCGGAGCGGCTGGCTCGCGCTTGGGCGAAGCTGCGGGCCACCCTCGCCTGGCAGGCCGTGCGGCGGCTCTGGCGGCGGCGATGACGCTCCACTTCTCCCTCGTGGAGACGAAGCTGGGCTGGATCGGCCTCGTCCTCTCGCCGCGCGGGCTGCGCGCCACCACCCTCCCCCGCCCCCGCCGCTTCCGCAGCCTCCGCGACCTCGACCTGCTGGCGCAGGCCTACGGCCGCTCGCGCTTCGGGCGAAACGATGCGCTGGACGGCGAGGAGTCGGAGCGGCTGGGGTGCGCCTGGGCGAAGCTACGGGCCACCCTCGCTTGGCAGGCCGTGCGGCGGCTGTGGCGGCGGCGATGACGCTCCGCTTCTACCTCGTCGAGACGACGCTCGGCTGGATCGGCCTCGTCCTCACACCGAGCGGGCTGCGCGCCACCACCCTGCCCCACCCCCGCCGCGACCACGCCCTGCGCGAGGTCGCCGAGATGGGAGCGCTGGAGCCCGCCTCCGACGCCGGCGCCGCCCCCGCCGCCCGCCTCGTTAAGGCGCTGGCCGATGGCGAACCGGCCCCTCTCGCGGCGGTCATCGACTGGGATGGCATCTCCGGCTTCCGGCGCGCCGTGATGGAGGAGGCGCTGCGCATCCCCCGCGGCGAGACCCGCACCTACGGCTGGCTCGCCGAGAGGGTGGGCCGTCCCCGCGCCGCCCGCGCCGTCGGCCGCGTCATGGCGACGAACCCCCTGCCCATCGTCGTCCCCTGCCACCGCGTCATCGGCAGCGACGGCTCCCTCCGCGGCTACGGCGCCGGCCTCTGGATGAAGGAAGCGCTCCTCCGCGCAGAAGGCGCGAGGGGGTAGGGGTTCAAGCAAGCCAAGACGCGAGGCGGCTCTTTAGGCTTGGGTGATTGAGGTGGGAGGAGACGTAATCCCGCCGACGCGCTCGGCGGGATTCGAAATACGACTGGTAGGGCCCACGTGACGCGACCAGTTGGAGGATATCAATCAACAGTTTGATGCGGAGGAGGGCGCGACTCTCAACGGCGAGATCGTCATCTGCCAATGAACGGTGAAGCGCTTCAAACACGTCCCGATGACGGCGCTTGATCTCACGCCGGATGTCCGCTGGTGTCATTCGTAACTCCCCATATCCTTTGGCGAGGTCGTAGTTGGCGTCAGAGCGACGACCGATGTCCCAGAGGGGGTCAGCGGGCGAGGTTATCGGGAGGAATTCGCCAGTCGGCCACGGGAATTTTGAGTAAAGGTGATGGTACAAATTCCATATCGCTTGATGACTTCGCCCGTTGGCAACGCTGCGAATATCAAAGTCGTTGGACCCGGGACGCCCTGCCCTTACTCTGTAGTAGCGATTCTGGATCCGGACTAGAGACTCGTCTTGCAGTCTGACGAGAGCATGCACCGCGAAGAAGCTGGAATAGTAGAAGGTAACGATGGCCCAGGTGAGTTTCCCCTCCCACACGAGGCTGTTCCCTGCACAGATATGATAGAGTGCGCGGTCTAGGAGCATCTCCGCTTCTGTTAGCAGGCAGTTCTTGAGTGTGTCCGACCAAAATGGCTGAGGAGTCTTGCTTACTGATGACAGCGTGAGCACACGTGACCGGACGTCTTCGCTGGCCAGCCTTCGCGACTCCCCGTTGCAAGCGGAAAACGCTGCGGCTATCTCTGAGGGCCTTAACATCGACCGCCGGCTGCCTGTGAGTCCTAGAATCTGACGAGGCGCTCGCCAGCGTCCTCCTTGGTACGGCGAAGGCTGCCGACCAGGGCGTCATGCAATATCTCCGCTGCTGCTTTTTCAGCCGCTGTCCCACTGCCGGCGCCAAGAGTGTCCTTGTTAAACTCGAAGTCGTCGATCAATTTGAGTATGCCCGTTACAGCCTGGATGGTGAACTCCCCCGACTTCTCTCTCGTGGTCGTACTAAACACCTCTGGCAGAATTTCCATGAGCGCGCCGAAACCGACTGTCTTTCTTATCAGACTGCTCTTGTCCTTCCATTGGTCGAGGAAGACATTCTGCACAGCCGAGAAGTAATTGTATAGCAGCTGGTATTGCTCCTCTAGATAGAACTGACTCAGCCAGGGCTGATCCAAGAGGGGCTTCAACTTTCGGACGAAGTTCACCAGCGATATGAGCCCCTTCCCCTCTCCAGTGATATTGATCTGGTCGTACCATGGCGAGGTTTCATCCTCGTTCAGCCTCTTCACGAGGTCTATCGCTCGCATTTCTACTGTATCTACCTCGAGCAACTCTTTGATCTCCGGGAGCAGATCCAAGTAAAGCGACGCAGGCACGCCCTTTTGATACTTGTTGATCGTGATGAACAGCTCCTTCTGGCGGGCGGGGGCGAGTCCGATAAAGCCGACAACAGCGACCGGCAGGTCAAGCTTCGCCATATGGAGACCCCACATCCGGTGCTGTCCGTCGATAATCAATGCGGCAGTGGGGCTGTCCAGAATATGCAGCTTCCCGTCCTTGTATTCGACAGACTCGTCGAACGCGACGATCAGGTTGTTGGGAATTAATCCCTGCTGGCGATCAATGTAAGACGCGATCTGGCTAGCTCGTCGCACATTCAGCAGCCGCTGAAAGCCCCTTTCTTTATCTTCCTCTCTGCGGCTGACGGTGCTAATCCGGAAGAGTTCCTCGCCTTCCATGACGAAGACGTACAGCTTTGTTCCATGCTGGTCTATCTCAAGAGCACTCACCTCAATCGTCTGGCGGCGGCGCGCTGTCACGGTCGTACACCTTCCCTTCGGGTCAGCGGGGAGCCGGGCGTTGGCTCATAGATAGGGCGGCCCATCGGTCGCGTTCGCAGTTCTCCCGTCCGAAGAAGCGCCAAGCGCTCGATACCAAGATCATAGTACTCCCGGCATACCTCAGCCCCAGCCACCCTGCGCCCGTGGCGGGCGGCCGCGATGGCCGTGCTAGCCACGCCCATGTAGGGATCAATCACCAGATCGCCCTCATTCGTTAGCGCCAGGACGAGCCGTTCAACCAATTCTACCGGAAATTGGCAGGGGTGGCTGGTCTTCTCGACGTGATTATGCTTTACGTTCGGGATAGTCCATACGTCCCCGGGGTTCTTGCCTTGTGGGTGCCCCGAGTACTGCCCTCCATTTGGCCCTTTGTAATGCCTCTTACCGGGGTACTTCTGGGGCACCCGGATGGGATCAAGGTTAAAGACGTAGTCATCACCCTTCGTGAACCAGAGGATCGTCTCGTGTCGGCCTGACAAGCGCTGCTTGGCGTGTAGGCCGTGGCCAAAGTGCCACACTATCCGGTTTCTGAGCTTTAACCCCAGGCGGCGAAAAAGCGGGTAGAAAGCCAAGTCAAGGGGTATGACGTCGTTTGATCCGTTGACGAGGTTGCCGACTTGCCAGCAGATGCTCCCCCCGTCCGCTAGCCGGTCCACGCACAGGCGGATTACCTGCGCTTGTTCGCGAAGATAACTGAAGAGCTTCTTCTTAGCCTCATACGGCTTGCCGATGTTATAGGGGGGCGATGAGACCACAAGCCGAGCTGCCCCTGCGGGAATCTGCGTCAGGAGCTTGCGGCAGTCACCAAAGTAATAGACGACATCCGCGTCGTCCGCGTAGCGGCGGCGTAACCGCATCTCACGGGCATGCTAACACACTCTCGTGAAAAGATCCACTATGGCCTCCTAACCCCCCACCGTCCCCCACGGCCCCACGATGTCCGATAGCGCCCGCTCCAGCTCCGGGCAGTAGCGCGCCCGTGGCAGCTCCATCTGCACCTCTTCCCCGTCCCGCTGCCGTATCGAAAGCTGCACCAGCCCCTCGCCCGCGTACTCCTGCAAAGCGTTCACCAGTCCGCGCAGCCGCTCCTGGTCCCCCTCGTGGTCCTCCGTCTCCTCCAGCACGATACGCAGCGACGACGGGCCGTTCGGCGCCGCCGCCGGCGTGGGGCCGGGTCCTGTCTCCTGTCTCGTGTCTCGTGTCGCGCCGCCTCCGTTCCCCGCGCGACCGTTGTACTGCCTCCATCCCCCATTCCCGTTTCCCGGCGGCACCGCCAGCGCCGAAGGGTCGAACTCACCCTCCACGTAGGCCACCGCCTTCTGCACGCCTACCGTGAGACGCTCGTCCTTCGCCCGCACCCGCACCGACGCCACCACCGCTGTCCCCGTCTGCCAGACATCGCGCGTCTGCTCGTACGCCTCCGGCCAGACCGTAAGCTCCAGGCTGCCGCCCGTCTCGTCCTCCAGCGTCGCCGCCAGGAACGCCCGGCCGTCGCGGGTCGAAAGGGAGCGAGTGGCGATCACCGTCCCGCCGACGACGACGTCCCGGCGGGCCATCTCCGCCGACACCTCCGCCAGCCGGCAGCTCAGGTGCGGCTCCAGCGACCGCGCCGCCGCCGCGAACGGGTGCTCCGACACGTACACCCCCAGCAGCTCCTTCTCCCAGGCCAGCCGCTCCGGCTGCGGCGTCTCGGCGTCGCTGAGACGCAGCTCCCCCAGCGAGGGCTTCGCCTCCTCGCCCATCAGGTCGAACAGCGAACCCTGCCCCGCCTCCCGCTGCCGCTGCGTCCGCTGGGCCAGCGCTATCGCCCGGTCAAGGCTGGCCAGCAGCCCGCCGCGCGCTGCCCCGCACAGCGAGTCGAACGCCCCCGCCTTCACCATGCTCTCCAGCCCCCGCTTGTTCAGGTGGCGGTGGTTCACCCGCGCGAAGAAGTCCTCCACGCCGGCGAACGGCTTCCCCTCTCGCGCATCGATGATCCCCTCGACGGCGCCCTCGCCCACGTTCTTGATGTTCGCCAGCCCGAAGCGTATCGCCCGGCTGCCGGACGGCCCGTCCGGGTCCGCCTGCGGCTCCAGCTGGAAGTTGACGCCGCTGCGGTTCACGTCCGGCGGCAGGATATCGATGCCGCGGCGGCGGCACTCCGCGTACGCCTCGGCCACGCGCTGGGCGGCGCCGGAGGCGTGGTTTCCCGCCATGATGAGCACCGCCGTCATGTACTCTTCCGGGTAGTTCGCCTTCAGGTACGCCGTCTGGTAGGCGATAGTCCCGTAGGAGACGGCGTGCGCCTTGTTGAAGGCGTAGCCCGCGAACGGCTCTATCAGGTCGTAAATCTGCTGCGCCAGCTCGCGGCTGTACCCCTTAGCGATCGCCCCCTCCAGGAACCTCTGCTCCTCCCCGGACATCATCTCCTTTATCTTCTTGCCCATCGCCTTGCGCATGATGTCCGCCTGCCCCAGCGTGTAGCCGGCGAACTTCTGGGCGATGTGCAGCACCTGGTCCTGGTACACGATCACCCCGTACGTCTCGTCCAGGATGCCGGCCAGGTCCGCGTGCGGGTACGCGATCTCCTCCAGCCCGTGCTTCGCCCGGATGTAGGTGGCGATGTGCTGCATCGGCCCCGGCCGGTACAGCGCCACCAGCGCCGCCAGGTCCTTCACGGAGTTGGGCCGCAGCTCCTGCACCGACCGCCGCATGCCGCCCGACTCCAGCTGGAACACGCCGAACGTGTCCCCCGCCGAAAGCATCTCGTACGTCTTCGCGTCGCCGTCCGGCAGCTTCGACAGGTCGATCTCCACCCCGTGGACGTCCCGCACCACTTCGACAGCCAGGCCGAGAATGGTGAGGTTGGTGAGCCCCAGGAAGTCCATCTTCAGCAGCCCCAGCTCAGCCACGTCGTTCATCGCGTACTGGGTGGTGGGCAGCGCGGTCTCGTCGCCGGAGGAGGGCCGCTGGAGCGGCAGGAAGTTCGCCAGCGGCTCCGGCGCGATCACGACGCCGGCGGCGTGCGTGCTGGCGTGGCGGGCCACGCCCTCCACCGCGCGCGCCGTATCGATCAGCTCGCGGACCTTCGCGTCCCCGTACGCCTCGCGCAGCTCGGCGCCTTCCTGCAGCGCCTTGTCGATCGTCATCACCCCGAACGATGGTGGCATCGCCGGCACCAGCCGGGCGACGCGGTCCACGTCGGCGTACGTCATGCCCAGGGCGCGGCCGACGTCGCGGATGGAGGCCTTGGCGCCCAGCGTCCCGAATGTGATGATCTGCGCGACGCGGTCGTGGCCGTACTTCTCGGCGGCGTAGCGGATCATCTCGTCCCGCCGGTCCTCCGCGAAGTCGATGTCCACGTCGGGCATCTCCCGCCGCTCGACGTTCAGGAAGCGCTCGAACACCAGCAGGTGCTCCAGCGGGTCGATCTCCGTGACGCCCAGGCAGTAGAGGATGATGGAGGCCGCCGCCGAGCCGCGGATCGCCATCCGGATGCCCAGCTTCCGCGCGTGCTGCGCGAAGTCGTTCACCACCAGGATGTAGTCCGCGAAGCCCGTCTGCCGCACCACGTCCAGCTCGTACTCCAGGCGGACGCGAGGATCCTCCGCGCCTGGCTCATAGAGGCGGCCCAGCCCCTCGCGACAGAGGGCGGCCAGGTGCTCCTCGGCTGTGAGGCCGGGCGGCACCTCCGCCTTCGGCAGGTGCAGCCGCCCGAACTCCAGCGAGAGGTCGCACATCTCCGCGATGCGCCAGGTGTTGTCGCACGCCTCCGGCAGCTCGGGGAACCGAGCCCGCATCTCCTCTTCCGGCTTCAGGTAGTAGGAGTCCGATTCGCCGGCCATGCGCAGACGCTTCTCGTCGAGCACCGAGGAGTTGGTGCCGATGCAGAGGAGGATGTCCTGGAAGGGGGCGTCCTCGCGGTTCACGTAGTGGACGTCGTTCGTGGCCACCAGGGGCAAGCCGGTCTCCCGCGCCAGCTCCACCAGCTTGCGGTTCAGCTCCATCCCCGCCTCGATGCCGTGCTCCTGCAGCTCGATGTAGAAGTCGCCGAACACGTCCTTATACCAGCGGGCCGCCGCGACGGCGTCCTGGAAGCGGTCCTCCTCCAGCAGGCGGGCGATCTCGCCGGAGTTACAGCCGGAGAGCGCGATTATCCCCTCGTGGTGCTCCTCCAGCACCTCGCGGTCCATGCGCGGGCGGTAGTAGTAGCCCTCCAGGTGCGCCTTGGTCAGCGCCGCCAGCAGGTTGCGGTAGCCGGTCTCGTTCTTCGCCAGCAGCGTCATGTGGTGCGGCTGCTTGCCCGTCCTGAGACCGGTCGAAGGGTCGTTCGCCTCCTTCGAGTGGCGGGAGCCGCGCGCGATGTACGCCTCCACACCGATGATCGGCTTGATGCCGCGCGCCTTCGCCTCCTTGTAGAACTGCACCGCCCCGTAGAGAACGCCGTGGTCCGTCAGGCCGACCGCCTCCTGGCCCAACTCCTGCGCGCGGTCCATCAGCGCCGGGATGCGCGAGAGGCCGTCCAGCAGGGAGTACTCGGTGTGAAGGTGGAGGTGAGTGAACATTAGCGCTGGGAAGCGAACAGATGACAGCGGGCAGCGGGCAGCGGGCCGGGGTCTGCGTATGTGCTAACGCGCATAATCCATAGGGCCGAAAATGGTCGCGGTTGGACGGCTCTCATTATAGCGAGAGCGGGCGTCCACGGGACGCACCTTATGTTAAATCAAGGGCGAATTTTCAGGGAACCCGCTCTGGACCCCGGGCAGCCCTGTAGGTCGGGGTCTTCAGACCCCGACAGGCATTCGCGTAGGCTGAGGGCCCGCCGACGGGCGGACCTCCGCTGGCGCCGGGACGCTGCGCGGCCGCCGGAGGGCACCCTCGGCGGCCGCACACGAAACGCTTTGCGGTCAGCGGACCCTAACGCATCCACCGCCTCCGTGCGTACCAACCGCCCGCCGCCAGCGCCAGCACCCCCGCCGCCATCCCGCCCGCGAGCGCGGCGTACGGCACCTCCGGCTCGCCGGAGCCGCCGCCGACGCTACCAGGGCCCGCCGGGTCGCCGGTCAGGAGTTCGACTGTACCGCCGACCGGCGCGAATTGGCGGTTTGGGTCGTCCCATGGAACGAGAACAATCATCCTTTCGTAGGCGCCGATGTCGCAGGCCGCGCCGTTAGGCCGGCCGAAGCCGCGCTGATCTCTTTTTGGCGCCGGGAGCGGGCAAGGCGTCAACGGGTCGGCTTTGTTGATCGCCTTGCTGGCTGGCAATAGCGCGTGGGTCTTCGTCTTGAACGGATCTCCGTTAATCCTCAGCATGCTGTCCAGGCCAGCGCTCGCCCAATTCTGGTCTCCTGTCTTGGTGAAGCCGTTGCACGGGGGGTTGTTGGGTGAGATGGGGACGGGGGCGGGGGTCAGGTTGTAGCCGTCAGACACGACGTTCCCCAAACAGTTGAAGCCGAAGAGGGCGAAGCTGTTGAGGCGGTTGTAGAAAATAATCGTGTTCTTCACCCTCGTCAGACCTGTGCTGACCACGCCTCCGCCGATGCCGCCTGGGAGGGGTTTGTTGTGGGCAACGGTGGCAAAGTTAAGTTCTGTCGTGGCTCCGCCGGTGAAGGTGCTGATGCCGGCTGCGGTCAAGGCCTGATTACTGCTAATGGTGCTATTCTCGATCGTCGTCGTCCCGCCGTAGTTGAAGATGCCGCCGCCGTTGTCGGTCGCGGTGTTGAAACTAGTCTCCACCTTTTCAAGCGTTACTGTGCCGTACCTGTTGAAGATGCCGCCGCCGTTGAGCGCTTGATTCCCGGTAGAGATGTCGCCGCCGATGATGCTGTTGGTGACAGTCAGCGTTTGGTCTAGGTTGTAGATGCCACCACCCCGGTCGTTATCCGCGTGGTTACCTTTAACTGTGCTACCGGTCAGCGTCATCGTGCCCTGGTTGTAGATGCCGCCGCCGCCCCCGCTGCCGGCCGGCGTGTGGGGGTCCGTCCGGTTCTCGGGCCCCACTGTCGTGTTGATAATGTTCGCCGTGCCGGAAGTGTCGTTGAAGATGCCGCCGCCGAAACTGGTGGCCCAGTTTGATGTGACGATGCTGTTGTTCAACTCCATCGTGCCTGCGTTGAGGATGCCGGCGCCGTTGACGTCGGGGTAGCCTCCCGGATAGCCGCCGTTCTGTACCGTGACGTCCCGGATCGTTGCCTTTACTACCCCAGATAGTACCCCAGGACGAACGTCAAACAGTCTGTCGTTCGAGGAATACCCGTCGAAGTTCGCCTCAATGATGGTGGCACTAAGGCCACTGGGGCCATTGCCGTCGATGATCAGGCCGTTTGGGTCCGTGATGTCCAGGTCACCTGTGGCGTTGGCATCCTCGGGTACGCCACCGGGGTTATTGCGGGTAAGGGTATAAGTATTCCCGGCCAGCGGGTCGAAGACGATCGTATCGACGCCGCTGCTGCTGCCGGTGACGCAGCCGTTAAAGGTGGCACCGGGAATGCCGCCAAAGGGGAGATTCGTGTTCGCCGTCTGGATCGCTTCTCGTAGCGAACAACCGAATTTGCTTCCGCCAAACCGGTCCTGGGGTATGTTAACGGTGATCGTCGACCCCGCGGCCTGCGCCGGGGAGGCCGGCAGCGCCGCCACCGCTAGAAGGATAAGCACTCCCAGGAAGACAGGAAAGAAAAACAGACGAGACATCGCCGCACCCCTTTCTAACTTGCTTCTAACCGTTTTCCCGTTGCCTGCAGGCGACGCACCCGCCTAGAATGCAAAATGCTAGGGTGTGCGCCTGTCCTGAGTGCATCAAAGGGCCCGCATTCCTTGGCTCCGGGCCTCGACGGTTACCGCCGCCGAGGCCCGCCTTGTTTCTTACGCTAGTTCATCGCCGCGCCCCCGCAAACGCAAAAACGCCGGACACAACCCTTCACTCGGTGGCCCGACGTCTTAAACCGGTGGGATGGGAAAACTCGCCGCAAGGCGGCGCACCCCCTCTCGCGATGCCTGCATTATAGTCAAATCGGCAGGTCTGTCAATCCCCTTCGACTACCTAATGTTTGCCCCTCTTTGTCATCCCTGTGCAAGCCCCGTACTCGGCGGCGCCGCACCCCTGAATCTGTGCCTATCTGTGTCCATCTGTGGCTCAAATAGGGGAGGACGGGATGGTGGCCCTGCCCCGGCCCGTACCTGCCTACCGCCTGCCCGTCTCAGGAGGGGCAGGCAGGCGCCTCCACCACCGCGATGGCGCAGCGGGCCTGCTCGCGGCAGGCGGTAAGAGTACATCGTAGGCGAAGGTCTTCAGACCCCGACGCTCGGACTCAGGTGCCTGCTCCCGGTTGGAGCTGCCCGGAATGGTCGCGGCGGGCCGGGAGGGGACCCGGCCCGCCGCTTTCGCCTGCCGGGTGGCAGGCCGCCCAAAGGGAATGGGACGCGTTGTTGACGGTTGGGAAGTTGGAAGGTGGAGACTGGACGTTGGAGCTCGAATCTAACCTCCAACCTCTAACCTCCAACCCCAAACCGGCCTACTTGAACTGCGGGATGATCTCCTCCCCGAACAGCCGGATCGTCTGCATCACCTTCTCGTGGGGGATGCGTCCCGCCTGGCACATCACGATCAGCTGGTCGACGCCCGTTGCCGCGTAGCGCTCCACCACGCGGCGGCAGCGCTCCACGGAGCCCATGCACAGCACCTCGGCCTCGAACTGTTCCTCGAAGCTCGGCCGCTCCTGCAGCCGCTGCTCCGCAATCTGGGCCAGGCTGACGTAGTACTGGTAGGACTCCGGGGCGTCCTTCTTCTTCCCCCAGGGGATGAACAGCGTCGCGATCGACTCGGCGAAGAAGTCGGCCCCCGGCTTGCCGTACTCGATCGCCTCCTCGTCCGTGGGGGCGACCAGCGCCATCGTCGTGGCGGCGAACTGGTTGTTCACGAACTCGCCCACCGGCTTGGCGTTGGCCACGCTCTCGCGGTAGATGTTCAGGCTCGCCTCCAGCACGCCGGGGGCGATGAAGCCGAAGGAGAGGGCGCCCAGTCCGCACTCCCCGGCGATCCGGAAGCTGTCCGGCTGGGTGCAGGCCATCCACATCGGCGGGTGAGGCTTCTGGATAGGCTTTGGGATGACGTTGCGGGGCGGCACCACGAAGTAGTCCCCCTCCCAGGTGAACGTCTCCTGGGTCCACATCTTGGGGATCATGCGGACCGCCTCTTCCCACATCGGGCGCGAGTCCGCCGGGTCGATCCCGAAGCCGCCCAGCTCCTGCTCCGTGATCGAGCGGCCGGTGCCCAGCTCCACGCGGCCGTTGGAGACGATGTCCAGCGCCGCCGCCCGCTCTGCCACGCGGATCGGGTGGTTGAACGGGGAGGGCAGCAGGGCGACGCCGTGGCCGATGCGGATGTTCTTGGTGCGCTGGCTGGCCGCCGCCAGGAAAACCTCCGGCGCCGACGAGTGGGAGTACTCCGCCAGGAAGTGGTGCTCGACCTCCCACAGGTAGTCGAAGCCAACCTTGTCGGCGAGCTCTACCTGCTCAAGGGCGTCGTGGTACGTGCGGAACTCGCTGTCGCCGTTCCACGGCTTCTGCATCTGCAGTTCGTAGAGGATTCCGAACTTCAACGGTGCTCCCGTCTAGGACATACCGACTAGTCAGTTTGTAACATATAACCAGCCGCCCTGTCAAACAAACACATCCTATCGCTGGATCAGCGGGTCGCCGGCCCGCGCCCCCTACTCTGCCCGCCCGGTCGCGGTGGCCGCCGCTATGCGAGGCCCTCCTCCGGGGCCGGCCCCGCCCACAGGCCCCCGTCCACGGACAGCGCCGCGCCGGTGATAAAGGACGCGTCCTCCGAAGCCAGGAAGAGGATGGCCGCGGCCACCTCCTCCGGTTGGCCGATGCGGCCCATGGGGTGCCCTGCGCCGATCGAGGCCGCCAGATCCGCCTTGTCCGCCCCGGTCATGCTCACAGCCTGGTCGAACATCCCCGTGTCGATAATCCCGGGACAAACGCAGTTCACCCGCACATTGAGTCTCGCCAGCTCCATTGCCAGCGCCTTGGTGAGCTGCACCACCCCGCCTTTGGAAGCGCAGTAGGTCGTCCAGTTGGCGAAGCCGCGCAGGCCGGCGATGGACGCCGTGTTCACGATCACCCCCTTGCCCTGGCCCACCATCTGGGGGATCGCGTGCTTGCAGCCCAGGTAAACGCCCTTCAGATTGATGTCGATCAGCCGGTCCCACTCCTCCTCCGGCACCTGGGCCAAAGGCAGGACGAAGTAAATGCCAGCGTTGTTCACCAGCACGTCCAGCCGCCCCCAGCGCTCCACCGTCGCCCGCACCATCCGCTCGCAGTCGGCGGCGCGCGACACGTCCGCCTGGACGGAGGCGGCCTCCACGCCGCCGCCGTCGGTGATCTGCCGCGCTATCCGCTCCGCGCCCTCCGCGTCGATGTCGGCGCACATCACCTTCGCCCCCTCCCGGCCGAACAGCGCCGCCGTCGCCCGCCCGATGCCCGACGCCGCGCCCGTAACCAGCGCTACCTTATCCTTGAGTCGCATCTCTCCCTCCTAGTGTCATCCTCAGTAGGGGCGGAGTCTTGCCTCCGCCCTCTCGCCTCGTCTCGCCCTGCCTTCCCGTACGGGCGGAGCTTGCCTCCCCCTCGGTCTCTCCTACGCCGGCACCGCCGATTTCAGGAACTCGACTATCGCCTCCGCCGACTCCGTCGGCTTCTCCCAGAAGAACATGTGGCCCACGCCCGGTACGATCCGCACCTGCGAGCCGGCTATACGCTCCCGCAGGATATCCGCGTTCCCCACCGGCACCAGCTGGTCGCGGTCGCCGTGCACAATCAGCGTCGGCGCCGTGATCCCTGGCAGCCGCTCGTACGTATCGAACCCCTGGATCGCCGTAAACTGCCGGCCGATGCTCTCCCAGGGCGTGGGGGCGGCCAGCCAGGTGCTGGTGATCCAGCCCCAGAACTCCGGCCCGGCCCGCTGCACGAACTCCGGCGTCGCCGCCGAAAGCAGGAACTGGCGGATCACGTCCTGCTGCGCCCCGCCGGCCTGGCCCGCGCGGCCGATGACCTCGGGTGGCGTCGCTACACCGTGGGAGAAGCCGCAGGTCGTGCAGCCCAGGACCAGCGCCTGCACCGCCTGCGGGTGGTTCAGCGCCAGCTCC
>Ga0214473_10001474_pt1 | contig 30956 bp, 33 predicted proteins | sample RVTome_7_FD_203509 | JGI IMG/M metagenome (GOLD analysis project Ga0214473, IMG submission 203509) | Soil microbial communities from uranium-contaminated site in the Upper Colorado River Basin, Wyoming, United States - RVT98D197 | ecosystem: Environmental > Terrestrial > Soil > Contaminated >...
CCCGGCGGGCATGAGGAGCGTGTCGATGAGGCCGATCGCTGCGACGACGACGAGGCCGACCTGGCGGGCGCGGCCCTGGAGGGCGAGGACGATCGGCGCGCCGATCAGGAAGATCAGGAACGGCGGAACGAACGGCGTGAGGGTCGGGACGAAGGCGAAGGACGACGAGACGCCCGTGACGTCCGCGGCGACCCGCCGCGCGAGGTCGAACGGCCCGCCCGGGATGCCGGTGAACAGGCCGAGGATCACGGCCCCGGCGGCGGTGACGGTGAGCGGCCAGCTCAGGGTGCCGCGCGCCTCCTGGCGGCGGACGCCCTCCGCGGGCCCGAAGAAGGCGCGGATCACGATCGGGAGGAAGTACGCGAGGTTCAGGACGCTCGAGGCGACGAGGACGATCAGGATCCACGACTCCCCCGCGCCCCACGCGCCGACGCCGAGGTACCACTTCGCGATGAACCCGGCGACGGGCGGGAGCGCCGCCATGCCAAGGGTCGCGAACGCGAACGCGAGCATCGTCCGGGGCATCCGCCTCCCGATCCCGTCGAGCTCGGAGACCTTCGTCTTCCCGGTCTCCACGAGGATCGCCCCCGCGACGAAGAACATCGTCAGCTTCGCGAAGGCGTGGGCGGCGATCTGGAACGTCGCGCCGACGATCGCGAAGTCCGCGAGGGTGACGCCCGGGTCCCCGGGTTTGACGAGGGCCGCGCCGAGGACGATGTACGAGAGCTGGCTGATCGTGGAGTACGCGAGCCGCAACTTCAGGTTGTCCTGCGCGAGCGCGAGGACGGAGCCGAAGAGGATCGTCGCGGCGGCGAAGGCCAGCAGCCACGGTTGGACCCCGAGGCCGACGGTGAGGGCCGGCCCGAGGAAGAACAGGATCGTGCGGAGCTCCCCGAACACGCCGGCCTTCACGACCGCCACGGCGTGCAGGAGGCCGCTGACGGGCGTCGGCGCGACCATCGCGGACGGGAGCCACCCGTGGAGGGGCACGAGCGTCGCCTTGACACCGAACCCCGCGACCAGGAGGAACGCGACGACCTGCATCGCCCCCGCCGGGAGCGCCGCCAGGGAAGCGTTCCCGCCGGCGGTGAACGAGAGGTCGACCGGCATGCCCGCGCCCGCCTGCAGGCCGGTGGTGATCCCGACCGCCGCCACGATCGCGGCGCCCCCGCCGAGCGTGTAGACGAGGTACTTCCGCCCCGCCCGGTACGCCTCCTCCGTCTCCTTGTGGATCACGAGCGGGTACGTCGAGATCGTGAGGACCTCGTAGAAGACGAGGAGGGAGAACAGGCCCGAGGACAGCGCGACGCCCATCGTCGCACCGATCACCGCGGCGAACGCCGCGAGGTACCGGGTCTGGGCGTGCTCCCGGAGCCCGCGCATGTAGCCGATCGAGTACACCGTCGTGACGATCCAGAGGAACGAGGAGATGGCGGCGAACAAGGCGCCGAGAGCGTCCGCGCGGAGGCCGATCGAGAAGCCGGGGGCGAGCGCCAGCAGTTCGACGGTCGCGGGGGTCCCCTTCAGCGCGCCGGGGATTTGGTACGCCGCCAAGAGGAACGTCACCGCCGCCGCCGCGAGGCTCACCCGCTCCCGCGCGTTCGGCCGCTTCCCGAGGAGGCCGATCGCGGGGACCGCCAGGAACGGGACGAGGACCGTGAGGGCGAGGAACGCCGCGTCGAAGCTCATCCCCGCATCCTCCGGAGCGCCCCGACGTTCAGGGAGCCGGTCGCGTGGTACACGTTGATCATGAGCGCGAGGGCGAGCGCGACAACGACCACTTCGATCACGATGATCGTGAAGATGATCGCCTGCGCCCGGCCGAGGTCCCCGAGGAGGAACCCCGCGAGGACGAACGTGAGGGTGGCGGCCTTCCCGAGGATCTGGAGGCCCAGGAGGACCTTCACGAGGTTCCGCCGGGCGGCGATCGCGTACAGGCCGACCCCGAACAGGCCGACGATGCCGGCCGCGGCGAGGACGACCCACGCCTCCGTCACGGGCCTCCCTCCCGAGGTCCGAGGACGAGGAGCACGCCGAGCACGCCCGCGAAGACGAGCACCGCCTGGACGATCAGGTCGAGGCCGCGGTTCCCCCAGAGCCACGGGCCCACCCACGGCGTCTCGACGGTCTCGGAGGCGGGTGCCGGGAGCGCGGAGACGAGGGCGACGAGGAGCCCGCCCGCGACGAGGACCGCCAACAGGGCGGCGGCCGCCTTGACGCTATTCACCGGCCTCCCTCCCCTCCGTGAGCGTGATCGAGACGAGGAACAGGACGGCGGTCACGCCGGCCCCGACGGTGAGCTCGAGGACCGCGACGAACGTGGCCCCGAAGAGCGCGAAGACCGCCGCGAGGAAGGCGCTCCCGCCCGCGAACGCGATCACCGCGCGGATGTAGTCGCGCACGAAGACGGAGGCGACGAGCGCGCCCAGGGAGACCGCGAGGAGGGCGCCGAGGAGGACGGGGTCGGGGGCGCTCACCACGGGATCCCCTCCCCGACGCGGCCCGCGGGAGGCGCTCCCGCCCCCGAAGTCCGCGGGCTAGGCATGCGCACGAGGTCCATGTCCCATCGCCGGCGGAACGAGTCCGTCGCCCGTAGAAAGTCCATGACCATATAAAGAATTTACATGGCCCGGAAACCGAGACATAGCGGCGAGCACCGGCCGTCCGACCGACCCGCTGGCCCCGAATGGGTACCCCTTTTCATGGGACGAAGCCTATTCACCGCAGAAGGTATAGTCGGGAACGGTAGGAACAAAACCTATATTTACCGGGTGCCGGCTCGTTGCCTCCGGACGTGCCCGCCCCCGGGTGAGCAGCAATGGAGAGCCGGAAGATTCAGAAGGTCGGGGCCGCCACCTTCACGGTGTCCCTGCCGAAGGAATGGGTCGCGCGACGGAACCTCCGCAAGGGGGACCAGCTGTTCCTCGTCGAGGAGGGCGAGGGGCTCCGGCTCCTCCCCAGCCCCTCGGTGTCGGACCGGGAGCGCACGGGGGCCGAGTTCATCGTGGACGCGGACCTGTGTGAGGAGCCCGGCATGCTCGAACGCGTGATCGTCGGGAACTACGTGCTCGGGCGGGAGCGGATCATCGTGCGCTCGTCCGTGCGACTCCGGAGCGAGCACCAGGACGAGATCCGGATCGCAATCCGGCGCCTCATGGGGATCGGGATCATCGAGGAGAACCACTCCCGGGTGGTCCTCCAATGCTCCCTCGACCCCGCGAACTACCCGCTCGACGCCCTGATGAAGCGGCTGTATAACCTCGGGGCGACGATGCTCAAGGAGTCCCTCGAGGCGCTCATGACCGACCAGCCCGCGCTCGCGGAGGACGCGATCAAGCGCGAGGACGATGCGGACATGATGTACTGGCTCATCCTCCGGCTCGTGCTCTCCGCGCAGGTGGACGACGGGCTCGTGGAGCCGCTCGGGATGCGCTCCCGCCTCGAGATTGCCGGGTACCGCGTCATCTGCCGGGACCTCGAGACGGTCGCGGACCTCGCCCACGGGATCGCGAGCCACGTGCTGGAGATCGTGAACGAGGACGTCCACGTGCCGGCGTCCGTCCTGAAGGCGCTCCAGGCGCTCGCGGAGGTCATCGAGGAGACGTACGCGAAGGCGCTCGGCGGCCTCCTGTCCCGGGACCTGAAGCAGGCGAACGATGCAATCCGGCTGGCGGGCGGCATCGCGAAGCGCGAGTCGGACCTCGTCCGGCTCGTCGTGAAGGACTCGAAGGACATCAAGGCGATCCTGCCCCTCCGCGGGATTTACAGCAACATGGCGCAGATCGGAGGGTACGCGAAGTCGATCGCGCTCATCGCGTTCAACCGCTACCTCGAGAAGCCCACGAACCTCTGCCGTCCCTCGACGCCCTCGGGGCTCCTGCCGACTCCGCCGCCGAGCGCCTAGCCCTTCCGGCCCTTCCGCCGCACCGGGATCTGGATCTCCGCGTAGAGGATGCCCGGGGGAACCTCCGACAGGTCCTTCGCGTAGACCTCCCGCACCGGCCCGGCCCGCTCGTACCCGTTCGACTTGATCCACTCGTCGACGAGTCGGTAGCTCTCCGCGACGCGCGAGGGGGGCCCGTCGTGGATCAGGCACGCGACGGTGCACGGCGGGAGCTCCCGCGCCCGGAGGTCCCCGTCGGGGCGGAGGTCTCCGAGCACGGGCACGGCCGCTTCGGAACGCGCACCCTCAGACTCGTGCGTCGGCTCCTCCTGGTACAGGGCGACCATCGGCCCGTCCGACCGGAGCCGACGCTCGCGGAGCATCTGGAGCAATCGCTGGAACGCCACCCCGATCTCGGAGTACGGGCCGTGGTGAGGCACGCACGCGACCCGGAAGCCGTCGAGGTGCTTCAGGACGACCCCGGGGACGACCATCTCCTGCATGATCGTTGGTCTCCCGGGTGTCCCAGCGGGGCCGAGGGAGATAGACCCTTCGGACATTCCGTTACGTATCCGAACATACGGGGCGAGAGCCAAGAGGGAAGCCGAAACGAAAAGGGAAAGGGGGCGGCGGGCCCCGCGGCCCGCCGCCACGTCGTACTTACCTACGCGTAGTCGGGCGTCGGAGGCGTTCCGCAGACGAGGACGTGCGAGCCCGTCGTCTGGTTGTGGTTGTTGTTGATCTGGTCCAGGGTCTGCTGGAACGACGTGTAGTCCCCGAAGTTCGGGTCGTTGAGCGCCGCCACCGCCGCGTCGTAGATCTCCTGCACGGTCATCCCGCTGTAGGAGTCGCCGCCGAACTGGTAGACGGCCTCCGCCATGCCGTCGAACTTCAGGAGGCTCATGTGGAGGGCGAGGAGCTGCGCCCGGAACAGGGTGACGCAATTCCCGCTGCAGTTCACCTCGCCGGCGCCGCCGTCGAACAGCCAGCTCGCCTCCTCGTCGGTCTCGATGAGGTCGTCGCCGTCCGGCGTGGCCACGTCGATGTTGAGTGGGTTGTCCGGCAAGAGGTCGTACGTCGCGTCGCGCTCCGGCCCGTCGAACCCGGTGTGCGTCTTCCAGTAGCCCCACGTCCGCGACTCGGTGAACTCGCACACGTTCCCGAAGTCGGCGGTCTCGTCGAAGCCGCTGGTCGCGGTGATGTCGTGGTCCCCGTCGCCGCCGGGGAACGTCTGGGCCCAGACCATGAACTCGCCGGGTGCGTTTGGCGTGACCTCGCGCACCTCGTACACGCCGGGTCCGAGGTCCCCGAAGCAGTACTCGCCGTCCGCGTCCGTCGTGACCGTCGTCACGTACGCGCCGTCCTTCCAGAGCTCGATCTGGAATCCGGGAATCGTCGGTTCGTCCGCGTCCCACACGCCGTCGTGGTCGAGGTCGTAGAACTTCGCGCCGCAGATCTGGCCGAGCTCGAAGTTCAGGAAGTCGCCGCCCTGGTCCTCGCCGCTCGTGGCGGTGAAGGAGAAGCTCGTCGGCCCCGTCGCGACCCAGCCGTCCTGCGCGACCTCCTGGACCGTGTAGTCGCCGCCCTCGCAGACCGTGAAGGACCAGAACCCGTTCCCGTCCGTCGTCGTGGTCGCGTAGGGGAATCCGTTCCGGAGCAGCTCGATCGTCCAGCCCGCGAGCCCCGGCTCGCCCTCGTCGTGCACCCCGTCCCCGTCCGAGTCCTCATACTTGTAGCCGGAGACGGTAAAGCACCCGAAGTTCAGGAAGTCGAGGCCCGAGACGTCCGTGCCGCTCGCGGCGGTGAAGTACAGGCTCGTCGCGCTCGTCGGGGCCCAGCCGGGGACCTCCGCCTCGCGCACCTCGTAGTCGCCGCCGTCGCAGACCGTGAAGGTGTACGTGCCGTCCGCGCCCGTCGTCGTCGTGTCGTACAGGACGCCGTCGCGGTAGACGTAGACCGTCCACCCGGGGATCCCGGGCTCGTCCGCGTCGCGGACGCCGTCCCCGTCCAGGTCGTTGATCTTCGCGCCGGACACCTCGAAGCACTCGAAGTTGCCGTACACGACCTCGTGGGTCTCGCCGCTCGTGAACGCGACGTCCACCGTCACGTCCACGGAGACGGTCTGCGCGACCCCGTCGAGGTACGCCGCCGTCTGCGTCCAACCGGACGGCAGGCCCTCCGTCACCACATACGCGCCGGCGAAGCCGGGCAGGTACTGGTACGGCGTGAAGCCGTCCGACGTGATCCCGTTCGGGTCCGCCACGGACACGGGCCACCCGCCGCCGTCGATGAAGTACGTGATCCCGACCTCGGGCTCGCCTGCGTCCCACACGCCGTCCCCGTCCGTGTCGACGAACTTGCGAACGGTGAGGACCGGGTTGTCGAACGGCCGGCCGCCGTGGCGGGCCTTGAAGTTGTCCGTCTTCGAGAACGCCGGGATGAACCCGTGGAAGCATCCGTTGCCGCACTGGTTGTCGACCTTCGTCGGGTCCCCGTCGAACTCGGACGTCGGCGTCGCCCACGCCTTGTAGACGCCGCCCTTGTTCGGCGTGTCGTCGTACGGCATGAGCTGGATCGTCAGCGCGCCCCAGTCCAGGTCCACGCCCGTGTCGTGCCGCCCGTTCTCCTTGCCGTCCAGGGCGCAGTCGATGACCTTCGCGCCCTTCGTGTACGTCCGACCGGCGGACACGTACTCGACGATGATCCCGTCCTCGACGCGGAACTCGCGGCACAGGACCGGGTCCGTCGACAGGAGCGTCTTCCCGCTTGGGTCGGTGACCTGGAAGTAGTAGTTCCCGTCGGGCAGCCCCGCCGCGGTCTGCGGCGCGTTCGGGCCGGGCCCGCCGTCCAGGTACACATCGCGCTTGTCGTCGTAGATGTTCGCATTCACCCGAGACCCGTCCTCGAGCGTCGTGAAGATCGCGCCCGAGACGTGGGTGCTCGCACTGGCCGCCGGACTGGCGAGCGCGGACCACAACAGGACCGCCGCCAGGCCGATGGCCATCGCCATCAGTGGCCTTCGCATTCTGTATCCCCTCGTGTTTGGGAGGTTCTCCGACCTCCTCCAGCGAATTCGATTCGTCGAGCGGGATATAACCCCTTTGTTTTCCTCGTCAAAATCTGTACCAACGTCCCAGAGAGGGTTCGCGCAGCGATGCCGCAATCAGATCGTGAACCGGCGACCGACGAACTCGCCGGCGCGCGCGAGGTCGAGGAGGTGCGGGGAGAAGACGTTCGCCGGGTCGTACGAGGCCTTGAGGCGGCGCAGCTCCTCCTGCCGCTCCGGCGGCGCGTCGTGGAACAGCCGGAGGCCGAGCCCGTGCTCCACGCGGTCCTCCACCGTGAGCTCCGGCCGGAGGACCGCGTCCCGGAGGCGCAGGTTCCGGGCCCACGCCTCCTCGATCGACGCGCGGGTGACGCGCGCCTGCGGCCGGTAGTGGACGACGACGCCGTCCGGGTAGTGGTGGCCCACGGGCCGGCCCTCCGCACCGGCGAGGGAATCGAACATGCGGACGAGTACGCGACCGAACAGCGCGGGGTCGCGGATCAGGAAGTCCTCGCACCCCGGGACGTTCACGCGCGCGACGGACTTCCCCGTGGCGGCGGTCCGGACGCGCATCATCGCCTGGAACTCGGGGAACGTGACCTCGCGATACGACACCTGGGGGAACTCCGCCGCAATCCCCGGGAGGGCCTGCATGCCCTCCGTCCGCCCGCGGTACAGGAGGACCATCCGCCGCACGCCCGGCCGCACCTCGAAGTACGGGCCGAGGACCGGGTCCTTCCGCACGGGGTCGTCCGGCCGGACGATCCCGCCGTCGATGAACAGGAACTCGCCCGCGTAGTACGCGCACGCCGCCGCCACGCGCTTCATCAGCGCGCCGACCGTCGCGCCGAGCGCCTCGACGTCCGCGGACTCGATCATGAGGACGGCGCACAGCATCTCCTGCGCCTGAAGGATCGGGGCGATCCGCACGTCGAGCTCCGTCACGAGGCCGCACAGGCCGTGGTGGCCCGCGATCCGCCGGACCTCCTCGCGGTCCGCGACCTCGAGGCTGCGCGCGCCCTCCTTCGACGCCGCCACGATCCGGACGCGCCGCACGGATTCGCCGAACGCCCCGTACGCGGGCGTGCCGCTCCCCCGGGCGTTCGTCGCGAAGTTGCCGCCGAACGTGCTGTACCCGCTGCTCGGCGTCACCGCCACGCTCCATCGGAACCGCCGGAGCGCCCGGTTCGCCTCGTCGCTCGTCCGGCCGGCGCCCGCGCGGAGGTACAGCTCGTCCTCCGGCAAGGCCTTCGCGAGGTCCACGGGATCTCCCTTCGCGTCCACGACGAGGGGCGCGAACAGGTCGCGGCGGTGACCGCGGCGGTCGCACGCGCCGACGCGCTCCATGTCCACGAGGATCGCCTCGGGCGGCGCGACGGACTGGCCCGCGGTCGAGGAGGCGGTGCCGCGCGGCACGAGCGGCGTCCCGTGCCTCACCGCCAGGTCCACGAGGGCGACGCACTCGGCCTCGTCCTTCGGGAACGCGACGAGGCTCGGGACCCCGAGGGTGAGGAACGACGCGTCCGAGGCGTAGCCGCGGAGCTCCCCGCGGTCGTGCGCGATCCCCTTCGCCGCCAACGCCCGCTCGAACGCCGTGTGCTCGACGACGACCGCCATCCCCTCACCCCAGCGCCTTGGCGGCGAGCACGGTCAGGTCCACGATCTTGAGGGCCGGGAGCGCGTCGACGGGCTTCCCGTCCAGGTAGCAGGAGAAGTGGATCCGGCAGTGCGGGCACGCGGTGACGAGGTGGTCCGCCTTCGAGGCGGCCTCCTCGAGCCGGTCCTGCTGCAGGAACTTCGTCTGCGCGTCGCAGTTCGAGTACGCGCCGACGCCGCAGCACATCGACGCCTCGCGGACGCGGTCCATCTCCACGAACGTCACGCCGGGGATCGCCGCCAGGACGGCGCGCGGCGCATCGTACTCCTTCGAGTGGCGGCCGAGCCGGCACGGGTCCTGGTACGTGACGGTCAGGTCGACGGGCTTCGAGAGCGTGAGCCTCCCGTCCTTCACGAGCTCCGCGATGAGCTCGGACATGTGGAGGACCTCGATGCCCTCCCACGGCCCGATCGCCTTCGGGTACTCGTGCTTGAGCATCGAGTAACACTCCGCGCACGTCGTGACGAGACGCTTCGCCCCGGAGCCGCGGATCCACTCGGCGTTCGCCCGCGCGAGGGTCTCGAACGTCTCGCGCTTCCCGTTCCACAGGGCGTCGTGGCCGCAGCACCGCTCCGCGTTCGCGACGACGGGCACGATGCCCGCCGCGTTCATCAGGCGGATGGCGGCGCGGCCAATCTCCGCGCTGTCGCAGTAGGAGAAGACGCCGTCGAGGTAGGGCATGCAGCCCGTGAAGTAGATCACCTCGCCCGAGTCCGCGACCCGGAGGCCGTCCCCGATCCACTGGCGGCGGTCCTGCCGGAGGCCGGGCTTCGCCATGATCTGCGCGAGCACGTCCTTGAGTCCCCCGTGCTTGCACGGCGCCGCCCGGACCATCTCGTCGCGGAGCCGCTCCCGCTGCGCGCGGATGAACGCCGGGTACGGGACCTGCGTCGGGCACGCCGCCTGGCACTCCCCGCACGTGAGGCACGCCCACAGGTCCCGCTCGGAGACCGCGTCCGCGCCGCCGAGGTACGACTGCAGGATCACCTTCCGGGGCGAGAAGAGGACGTCGACCCGGTGGACGGGGCAGTTGAACGTGCACTTGTTGCACTGGATGCACCCCTCCGCGGTCAGGACCCCGAGGGAAGGGTTCGCGCGAGCGCCGCCGACCTCGGCGGGGACGGAGGCCGCCTCGCTCACGGGGCCGCCTCCCGGAGCGGGCTCGGCCCGAGCTGCCGGACGCGCTCGACGAAGTCGTTCGCGAGCATCGCGAACCGCGCGCCCTCCGGCGCGGAGGCGGCGTCCATGAGGACGCGCTCCTCCCCGAGGCCGAGCGCCCGCAGCACGCCCGCGAGCCGCCCGAGCTGCTCCTTCGCCTGCAGGTTGCCGCTCTTGTAGTGGCACGACCCCGGGTGGCAGCCGATGACCATGACGCCGTCGAACCCCCGCTCGAACGCGCGCAGGACGTAGAACGGGTCCATCATGCCCGTGCACATCAGGCGGACGATCCGCACGCCCGTCGGGTACGGGAGCTTCGTCGCGCCCGCCTGATCCGCGGCGGAGTACCCGCACCAGTTGCAGCAGAACGTCGCGATCCGCGGCTCGAACGTCACGGGACCGCCCCCGGCGCGAGCGCGTCGATCGCCGCCACGATCTGGGACTTCTTGAACTGCCGGACGGAGATCGCCCCCGTCGGGCACACGACCGTGCACTTCCCGCAGCCCTCGCAGGCGGTCTCGTCGATCACCGCCACGAGCCCGTCCGGGTCCACGCGCACCGCGTCGAACTCGCACACCTCCGTGCACCGGTCGCACGCGCGGCACAGCGCGGGGTCCACCTCCGCGACGAGCGGGTTCAGGCTCATCTCCCCGCTGCCGAGGAAGACCGCCGCGGACATCGCCGCCGCGCCCGCCTGGGCGATCGTCTCCGTGATGTCCTTCGGCGCCTGGGCGCACCCCGCGACGTAGACGCCCTTCACGGCCGTCTCCGTGGGACTGATCTTCGGGTGGTACTCCTTGACGAAGCCGTCCGGCGTCTTGTCCACATGGAGCGACGCGAGCAGGTCGTCGATCGCGCTCGGGACCATCGCCGGGCTGAGGACGACCATGTCCACGGGGACGCGGAGCACGGAGCCGACCAGCGTGTCCTCCGCGACCACGACGAGCTTGCCCTCCTCCTCAGGCGCCTTCGCCCTGTCCGTGACCTCTTCGACCTTGCCCCGGACGAACCGGATACCCTCCGCGGCGAGGCGCTGGTAGAACTCCTCGTAGCCCTTCCCGCCGACGCGCAGGTCGATGTAGAAGTTGTACACCCGCGCCCCGGTACGCTCGTGGATGAGGTGCGCGAACTTCAGGGAGTACATGCAGCACACCTTCGAGCAGTACTCCTTGTAGTTCCGGTCGCGGGAGCCGACGCAGTGGATGATCGCGACGGACTTCGGCGGCGTCCCGTCCTTCCTGACGACCTTTCCGCGCGTCGGGCCGTTCGAGGCGAGCATCCGCTCGACCTGGAGGCCGTCGTACACGTCCGGGTACTTCCGCATCCCGTACTGCGGGATCTGGGCGGCGTCGAACAGCTGGTACCCGGTCGCGAGGACGACGGCGCCGACCTCGACGCTCACCCGCTCCGGCTGCATCGTGAAGTCGATCGCGTGCGTCGGGCACACGGACGCGCAGACGCGGCACGCCTTGTTCCGCTGGAAGTAGAAGCAGTGGTCCGCGTCGATCGTCCAGATCGGCGGCAGGGCGCTCGAGAACGGCCGGTAGATCGCCTTCCGCTTCGCGATCCCGAGGTCCCACTCGGAGTCCGCCTGGATCGGGCTCTTGGCGGTGCTGATCGGGCACCGCTCCGTGCACCGGTCGCAGCCGATGCAGGCGTCCGTCACGTACCGCGGCTTCTTCTCGACGGTGAGGGTGAACTTGCCGGGGGTGCGGACGGCCGCGCGGACCTCCGCGTACGTCATCAGGGCGATGTTCGGGTGGTTGTACGCCTCGTCCATCTTCGGGGAGAGCGTGCACATCGCGCAGTCGAGGGTCGGGAACGTCTTGTCGAACCGCGCCATGTTCCCGCCGATCGTCGGGCTCTTCTCGATCAGCGTGACCTTGTGGCCCAGGTCCGCGAGCAGGATCGCGGCGTGGATGCCGGCGATGCCGCCGCCGACCACCGCCACGCCCGGGTGAATCGGCGCGGTCTTCACCTCGAGCGGCCGGAGGTTCCGCACCTTCTCGACCTGCGCCTTCACGAGCGACATCGCCTTCTCCGTCGCCTTCTCCGGCTCCTGGCGGTGGACGAACGAGCACTGCTCCCGCACGTTCGCGATCTCGAGCAGGTACGGGTTCATCCCCGCGTCCCCCGCCGTCTCGCGGAACATGTCCTCGTACAGCTTCGGCGTGCAGCACGCGACGACCGCGCCGTTCAAGCCCCGCTCCTTGACCTCCCGCTGGAGTCGGGTCTTGCCCTCGTTCGAGCACATGAAGCGGAAGTCCGTCGCGACCTCGACGTCCCCCTGCTGCGCGGCGTACTCCCGCAGGCGGTTCACGTCGACGACGTCCGCGATGTTCCCGCCGCAGTGGCAGATGAAGACGCCGACCTTCCGCTTCGGCGGGTCCGTCATGGGCGGACGACCTCCTCCGCCTCGACCGCATCGACGAGGGGGCGCACGGGCACCGCGTGGCGGCGGAGTCCGAGCGCCTCCGGCGGGAGGCCGAATGCGAGGCCGACGAGCTGGGAGACGTGGAGGATCGGCATCCGGACCCGCGCACCCGCGGCCCGTTCCGCCCGCGCCTGCTCCCCGTCGAGGACGAGGGAGCACAGGGGGCACGGCGTCGCCACCGCCACGGCCCCCGATGCGCGCATCGCCTGGAGGCGCTCCGCCGCCATCCGCACCGCGCCGTCACCGCTCTTCCCGAGGAGGGGGGATCCACAGCACTGGGTGCGAGGCCCGTAGGCGACCGGGCGGGCGCCGAGCAGGGAGACGATCCGCTCGATCGATGCCGGGTCGGCCGGGTCGTCGAACGGCTCCGCCGCACGGAGGAGATTGCAGCCGTAGAACGCGGCGACCGGCACGCGCTGGAGGGGCCGGCACACGTGCGCCTCGAGCTTCCTCGGGCCGACGTCCTGGAGCAGAACCTGCACCACGTGGCGCACCGCGACGCCGCCTCCGTACCGCAGGCCGTCCCTCGCGAGCGCCGCGTTCGACCGCTCCCGCACCGCGGGGTCCTCGAGCGCCCGCGCGGACCGCGAGAGGTGGAACTGGCAGGTGCCGCACGCGGTGACGAGCGTCGTCCCCCGCTCCGCCGCCAGAGCCAGCGTGCGCGCGTCCGCCTCCAACGCGCTCGCGGCGTCGTACGTCCGGTGGTCCCCCGCGCCGCAGCACGCCGCCGGCGGGAGGGCGGCGAGCTCGATCCCGAGCGTCCGGGCGACCGCGCGCGTGGCGGCGTCCAGCTCCGGCCGCCGGCCCGCGGCGGCGCAGGCGGAGAAGTACGCGAGCCTCACGGCCCCGCCTCCCCGCCGGGGACCGCGGAAGAGGCCGCGCCCTGGCGGCGCTCGAGGGCTCGCACGCCGAGTCGATACCCGGTTCCACTTTTCTAAGTCCCGCACGTACCGTACCTATACAGATACATATTCCGCGGCCGGCGACGCGCGCGTTTAAGAGCGGCCGGGGCTTCCAATCTCCGATGGCCGTCCGGGCGGTCGCGGGCGTCCCCCGCCTCCAGTACGGGGACGGGTGGCTCGAGGACTACCTGCCGGATTCCGTCCTCCGCGAGGGGCGGCTGATCCCGCTGAAGGCGCCGGAGGGCGCCCCGGCGATCCCGGACGTGGGCCGCGCGCTCGTGGCGGCGCTCGAGACGTCCTCCACGCCGGACCTCCTGCCCTCCCTGCAGGCCTGGCTCGCGTCGAAGTACCGCGGCGGCGACGTCTCCGTGATCATCGACGACTACGCGCGGCCGTGCGAGCACCAGCGGCGCCTCCTGCCGGGCCTCCTGGACTGGCTCCTCGCGCACGGGGTGAAGCGGGAGCGCGTGCGCCTCGTCGTGGCGGCGGCCACGCACCGGGACCCGAGGCCCCCGGAGTACCCGTACATGCTCGGGGACCTCTGGCCGGCGTGGAAGGACGCCGTCGTCTTCCACCACGACCGCGAGGACCTCGAACGCCTCGGGACGATGCCGGACGGGACGCCCGTCGAGCTGAACGGGACGGCGGCGCGCTCGGAGGTCGTGATCAGCGTGAGCGACCTCGACTACCACTACTTCGCCGGCGTGAGCGGCGGGCCGAAGCACCTCGTCCCGGGGATCGCGGGTCGCGCGCTGACGACCGCGGACCACCTGCAGATGTTCGGGGAGCTCGGGTTCGCGCCGAACGTGGACATGGGCGTCCTGGACGGGAACCCCGTGTACGAGTACAAGCGGCAGGCCGTGCGGGTCATCCTCGACGCGCTGGCGGCGAAGGGCACGTTCCTCTACGCGGTCGTGTGCGTCCTGAACCCGAAGTACGAGTTCGTCGCGCTCGAGGGCGGGGAGATCCTCACGCTCCACCGGCGGCTGCGCGCGTACCTCGACAAGGTGTACGTCGCGGAGATCCCGCGGCTCGCGGACGTCGCGATCGTCACCGCCAGGCACCTCGGGATCAACGCGTACCAGGCGGGGAAGGCGATCAACGCCGCCGCGCGGGCGGTGCGGCCGGGCGGGACCGTCGTGTGCGTCGCGCCGTGCCCGGACGGGTTCGGGAACGAGGAGTTCCGGAACTTGATGAAGATTGCGGCGCCGATTCTGGCGGAGGCAGCGGCGGGGATCGCGCACGGGGCCGATGCCGCCAAACTTGGCGGTGAGGCGATCGACCGCGCCCTGCGCGCAGTGCAGGACGTCGTGATGCAGGACTTCAAGATCGGGAAGCAGAAGCCCGTGGACATGCTCGTCCAGTACCGCAGGACGGGATGGGGGAACCTGTGGCTGCTGTGCGAGGGCTTGACCGCGGACGAGAGGAGTCTGCTGCCGTTCCGCTACATCGACGGACCCGGCGAGCCGGGGATGCGCCTCCGGGAATGGGTCGAGGGACGCGAGCGCGTCGGGAAGCCCACCTACCTCCTCGTGGACGATCCGACCTACTGGCTCCGGATCCGCGGCGGCTAGGGCCCGTCAGGGCCCCGGCGGCGGCGCCGGAGGCGCGGTTGCGGGAGGCGAGGGCGCGGTCCCCGTCGCCTTGTCCACCTGCCGGATCATCACGTCCATCATGGCGGCGTTGGACTCGTTGAGGAACAGCTGCCCGACCTCCTCGCCCTTCTGCGGATGGGCCTTTGCGTGGAGGCCGATCTTCAGGAAGGCGTCGTGGAAATCCTTGAACTTGTACCGCGGGCGGTTGACGTCGGCGGCGAAGCTCGGCGTGGTCTCCAGGGTCATCAACGCGTGGCCCTTGTACGGGGCGAGCTGGATCATCCCGACCGGCCGGATGCTGTCGATCGTGACCTTGAAGTTCCCCATGCGGGCGCTGATGTCGGGCGTCCCGAGCGCCTTCAACGTCGGCTTGTCGCCGTTGACCGCGTCCAAGAACGGCCCCCACGAGGGACGGCTCTTGAACACCTTCCCGGCGTTCGGGCTCTCGCCCGCCAGGGCGCTCAGCGGGAGGAGGCGGTGCTTCCAGTCGGCGAAGGGGGCCACGTAGGTCTCCGGGATCGGGGATGCGAGCACGGCGCCGAAGTTCCCGACGCCCGGGACGTCCTTCCCCTTCACGTCCAGGAGGGAGCACTGGAAGTAGAGGTTGGGCAGTACGGGGTTCCGTATCGGGAGGTAGCCGTAGAGGAACTCGGTCGCCTCATAGCTCACCTTCATCAGGGGCACGAGGCGGACCGCCATCGAGCTCGCGAGGCCCTTGTAGTGGTCCATCTGGAGGCCCCCGGGCCGGATCACCGGCGGGCCGGAGAGCTCCTTGCCGATCGCGTCCTTCTCCAGAAGCGCCCGCTGGAACTCGCCCATGAACTTCTCGTTCACCACGGTCCTCGCCCCCGCACCCGCAACGGTTTCGGGAGACTTAAAACTCTGTCGATCGAGCCACCGGAGGAACCCAAGGCCCATGCCGCCGGGACGGGGCCACGAACCACCTCGGCCCCGGATCGCGGAAGGCCGGCGGGGCTCCGCTGCCCCACGGTCAGGTCGCGAAACCCATGCCCCGCGCGACCGCGTCCCAGTCCCACGCCGCCTTCTTCGGGTTGGCGGTGAGGTGGTCGAGGTCGCCGCGCGCGGCCAGCCGGTCGACGAGGTACGCCGCGATCGCGGGCGAGCCCGTCGCCCCCGGGGAGTTGTAGTTCACGACGTGGTACGAGTGCGGCCCCGGCAGCTCGATCGCCTCCTTCACCATCGCCCCGTGGCGGTCGACGACGTTGCTCCGGATCCCCGCGAACCCTCGGGCCACGAGGTGCTCCTCGCGGAGCGCGGGGATGTACCGCCGGACGCGCTGGAGCATGTCCGCGCGGGACAGCGAGCTGAGCGCCTCCCGGGCCGCCAGGGTCAGGAAGTCCCGGTTCATCAGGAGGAGGAGCTTGTTCGCGATCGGAGGCTCGAAGAACTTCTCCACCCACGCGGGCGCGTGCTCGAGCATGCCCTCGTACGCGTACGGCGTCGGGACGGGCCCCGCGTTCGGCCCGATCTCCCGCGTGTCGTCCGGACGGACGACCCAGTGCGGGTCGAGGAACGGCAGGTCCGGCTGGCTCGGGACCGGGTACACGTTCCGGCGCACGAGCCGCGCGACGCGCTGGTCCACAATCCAGTAGTCCCCACGGAAGTGGAGGTCCGCGTACTCCGCGCCCACGCCCATCACGTGGGCGATGTCGACCGCCTCGCCCCCCGCGCAGTTGATCAGGAAGCGCGCGCGCATGTCGGGACGGGAGTCGCGGAAGCCGATCGTGACGCCCCCGCCGTTCGCCCCGACGCGGTCCACGGTCGCGGAGGTGAGGAACCGCGCGCCGAGCGCCTCCGCGTCGGCCCGCACGGCGCGCGTGAACGCCGCGTAGGAGACGACCGTGTCCGTGTGCACGAGGAGGGCGCCCTCGCACGCGAGGTTCGGCTCGCGGCGGGAGACCTCGCGCCCGTCGAGCAGCTCGACCTCGGAGGGGTCCATCCCGTTCTCCACGGCCCACGCCGCGTACTTGTGGAGGAGCCCGACGCGCTTCTCGTCCCCGGCGACCTTCCAGGTGCCGACCTCGCGCCACGGGAGGCCCTTGGCGGCGGCGTACGCCTTCCACAACCCGTAGGCGGTCTGGGCGGCGCGGGCGAAGCGCTTCGCCTTCTCCGGGTTCAGGTAGAACGGCCGGTGGACGACGCCCGTGTTCCTGAGGCTCGTGTGCATCGCGACGTCGCGCTCCCGCTCGAGGACGACGATGCGCCCGTCGTACCGCGCCGCCAGCCAGTACGCGACGCAGGTGCCGAGGATGCCGCCGCCGACGATCGCGACGTCCCGGTCCGAGGGGTCCGCCATTCGCCGCCGCCAAACGGTCCCCTTAGATGAACGTGAGCCTGTTCGTGGCGGCAGTCACGCGGGCCAGGGCACGCCGTGCTCCACGCCGATCTTCTTCAGCCCTTCGACGACCTTCGGTCCGAGCGGGATCCCGTTCTTCAGTCGCTCCCGCTCCGCCGCGAACCCCTTCTCCCCGTGCGCGTAGATCCGTTCGTGGCCCTCCGCCTTCGTGCCGCTCCGGATCTCGTCGAGGAACTTGCGGACGTCCCGCTTGAACTCCGGGAGCGGCCGGAACGCGTCCACGCGGATCGCGCCGAAGAAGTGGGCGATGTTCGCGCTCCCGCCCTCGGAGAAGGTGCCGAGCCCGAACGCGCCGCCGGAGAGGAGGGAGGAGAACAGCTCGACGAGCATCGCGAGGCCGTACCCCTTGTGGCCGGAGAACTCCTCCCCCTCGCCGCCGAGGGGCAGGATCCCGCCGCCGAGGTTCTTCCCGAGGTTCCCGAGCACCTCCTTCGCGTCCGTCGTGCCCTGCCCCTTCGCGTTCACCGCCCAGCCCATCGGCATCGGCTTCCCCTGGCGGTCGTACACCTCGAGCTTGCCGCGCGGGACGACCGACGTGGCGGCGTCGAAGATGAACGGCTCGCCCTCCGCGGGCATCGCGACCGCGATCGGGTTCGTCCCGAGGATCGCGTCCCTCCCGAACGTGGGGACGACGAGCGGCGCGGTGTTCGTCATCGACATCCCGACGCAGCCCTCCGGCACCGCCATGAGCGCGAAGTACCCCGCAATCCCGTAGTGGTTCGAGTTCCGGACCGTCACGAAGCCCGCACCGTTCTCTTTCGCCTTCCGGATCGCGAGCCCCATCGCGCGGTGCCCGACGACCTGGCCGAGGCACCCGCCCCCGTCTATGAGCGCCGTCGTGGCGGTCTCCCGGACGACCGTCGAGCGGTCCGTCGGGAGCATCGTGCCCTTCTTGAGGCCCTCCACGTAGCGGCCGAAGCGCGCGACGCCGTGCGAACCTTTGTTCCGGAGGTCTGCGACGACGAGCACCTCCGTCACGATCTCCGCGTCCTTCTTCGGGACGCCGAGCCTCTCGAGCACCGCCACGCAGAACGCCGTGAGGTCGTCCTTCTTCACGCGGACTTCGTCTGCCATCGCCGCCGCCTCGGTCCGGGGAACGCGCGTCGCCGGATTAGGCTTTCCGCGGGTCCGCGGCCCCGCGCGACACGGAGGTCACGGAATCCCCGGCGAGGCCCCGGCCGGCTCGGCGGGCCCCTCCCGGAACCGGAGGAACGGCGTGGACTCGAACCGGCACGCGGGATCGCCGCGGGCGACGCAGGCCGCCTCTCGGACCTCGATCTCCGCGCCGAGCGCCCTGTTCGTCCATCCCGCGATGTACCCGGAGATGAACGGACACGCGACGTGTTCCCGCGTGCCCTCGAGCCGCGCCGCCTGCGCGAGCGCCGTCCCCTTCGGGAACTCCCAGACGACGGACTTCGCGTCGGAGTCGTACTCGATCGTACAGCGCCCCCAGCCGGCGCCCACGAGGATCCGGTTCCCGAAGAGGGCGAGCCGCACGCCCGCCTCGTCCGCGGACAGCCCCGCCAACTCGGCGGCGTTCGCGATCGCGCCTTCCCAACCGGAGCGGTAGCCGACATCGTAGCTCTGGCGGCGCGCGGGCGGGAATCCGACGATCGACTCCGCGACCTCCAGGAAGTCGAGGATGCGGCCCGCCCAGATCAACATCGCCGGATGCGGGATTCCCCCCCAGGTGTTCACCCCCAGCTCCGGACGGTAGGCGAGGAGGTCGCGGGACACCCGCTGGACCGCCGCGAGTTCCTCCGCCTCCGTCATCTCCGACCGGTGCTTCACGGCATCACCTCAAATCTCGTCCAGGACTCCCTGCACGCCCTTCGCGACCTTTCGGATCGTCAGGAGCGCCAGCCCCATGTTCACGTCCGACCCCAGGAGGCACGCCACGATCGCCTCCGGTCCCGCCTCCGCGAGCACGAGCGACGACCCGCGGTACTGGACGAGACCGTGGGCGAACGTGTCCTGGCCCATCTCCTCGCCCGCGACGAGGGAAGCGCCGACGACCGCCGCAGCGGTCGCGCACAGGCTCGCCGCCTCCCGCTCCGAGCGGAACGTGTGGTGGATCGGGAGCCCGTCCCGGCGTACGACCGCGCCCGCGCGGAAGCCGTTCACATCTTGCATCGCCCGCATCTGCGCGGCGAGGCGCTCCTCCAACTCCACGGGGGGACGGGCGACCGCCAATTCCGAGATGTCGACGGACGGCGCGGGCATCGCTCGCCCAGGGAAATGCCAACATCGTACTTAACGGATACGGCCGGGGCCCGTCCGCTCACAGCTTCGCGCCCTGCGCGCGGAGGACCTGACACAGGGCCAGGGCCACCGCGGTGACAATCTGCCGGTCGCTCGCCCCGGACCAGCGCAGGCACGGGAGGTGGTCCCGGTTGAACGCGTAATGGTCGTCCCAGAGCGGGTCCGTCTTCTCGAGCGACTGGAGGGGCGCCAGAATCCGACCGGAGAGCTCCTTCGTCGCGAGGGACAGCGCGTCGCGGAACCGCGCGCGGCTCGCGCCCGCGTCGTACGCCTTCATCGTCCGGTGGAACGCGCCCGTGATCCCCGCCGCCTCCCGGAGGAAGTCGAGCGTGCGGCACCGCCGCATCGCCTTCAGCACCTCGTCGGGGATCTCGAACGCCCAATCCGCGTACGACGTCACCGCGCGCCGTCCCCCCGCTCGTGCGTCTCGCGGAGGCGGCGGTCCGCCAGGAGCCCCACGACGATGACCGCGCCGGAGGCGAGGCAGAGGCCCGCGCTCAGGGCGATCCGGATGGAATTGCCCTGGCCGGTGATCGCGTAGGAGAGCGCGTCGAGGCCGAGGCCGCCGACGCCGCCCGCGCCGAGCCCCCACAGTCCCACCGTCTTCAGCCGAGAACCGGGCAGCGGCACGAGCCGCGCCCGTCCCTCCGTGGTCACGCTTCTGCACCTCCCATGCCACGGAGGGGCGCGCGGGCCTATATGCCCGCGGATGGGAGGGGGAGCGGAATGTACTTATAGAGAGAAATCCTTCTTGTTAGCATGAAACGGAGCAGCAGCGCGAAAAACCAACTCAAGCACAAGACCCCCGCAAAGGCGGGGGTCCGCGCGAGCATCTCCGACATGCCCGTCCTCGCCCGGACCGCGGGCCAGCTCGTCCAGGCGACCGCCGCGGGGGAGATGCTCGAGGTCAAGGCGTTCAAGCCGAAGGAGATCGCCTCGGAGAAGCTCATCGCCCACACCCTCCGGATCTCCACGGACTACCTGATCGGGTACGTGGAGGGCCTCGCGCGCGAGGACCCGGCGTCCGCGCGGGCGCTCGCGGAGAAGCTCGAAGTCCCGCTCGTCCGAACGATGACGAAGGGCGAGGGGAAGACGAAGGAGCTCGTCGAGATCGTGTCCGTGGCGGAGTACTTCCGGCGGTACGCCTCCGAGGTCGGCGAGCTCGCGTCCCGGGACGTCCTCGACGGCATCGCGGAAAAGGACTAGGAGCCGCTTCGCTCGTCCTTCGAACTCGCGCTGCCTCGCGATCGCCGGCCGGCCCAGGGGGCCTACACGACGACGATGTAGAACGCGACGTTGTCCGCGAGGGCGGGCGGCGCCCCGTTGTAGGTCCGGACCGCAAAATCGGTCGCGGCACACTGGAACGTGTTCAGGTCCACGATGAACGCAAGCAGCTGGTCCCCCGAGGATGCGCCCCATTCGACGGTGACGATCGCGATGGACGTCGTCGGGTCGATCGAAGCGATCGGCGTGACGCAGTACACGCCCGTGCCCGGACGGGACACGCCGACGAAGTTGAACGACTCCGTCATGGCGGGGCCCGGGATCACGTACGCCCATGCGCGCGCGCTCCCGGGGGCCCCCGCCGGGCCCATCGGACCCATCGGACCCGTGCAGTCGCGCACGTCGACGACCGTGTCGCCGTTGATGTCCTCCGCCGGCACGTCCGGCACGCCGTTCCCGTTCAGGTCCCAGCAGTTGATGCCGTCCGCCCCGTCCGTTCCGTTCGTCCCGCTCGCGCCCGCAGGCCCCTGGGGTCCCGCGGCTCCCTGCGCACCCGTCGCCCCCGTCGCGCCCGTGGCGCCCGTCGCTCCGTCCTGTCCGTCCGTGCCGTCCGTGCCGTCCGGTCCTGCCGGCCCGGCGATCGCGAAGGTGAGGACGAGCGCGACGACCGCCAACAGGGTCGCCACGATCGACAACGCCTTCGCCAATCCACCGCCCGATCCGGGGGCCGGCGCAGACGCCGCCGTCGCTGGCGGTACCGCATACGGCCCCGGCTGTGAAGGTTGCATGGGCGCGGCGAAGGGCATTCCCTATCTTAACGCTCGCTAGGCGGTCGCGCACCCCGCCGCGCCGGGCGGGTCCGGACCCGGCCCCTGCGGGAGGATGGCCGCCCGTGGGTCCCAGAACCCGACGTACCGCTCGAACTGCCGCCGGGAGCCCGGCCCCCCGAGCCAGACGCCACGCGCCCGGTACACCCGGAGCCGGACGTGGTTCCGGATCTTCGCGAGCGCGGGCTCGATCTCCCGCCGGTACAGCACGTCGGACCAGACGTGGATCACGACGAATCCAAGCGCCTGCAGGTCCGCGTCCCGCGCGCGGTCGCGGGTCGCGTCCTCCCGCGCCGCGTGGTACCGCCGGCTGTCCGCCTCCACGACGACGCGGAGGTCGGGGAGGAGGAAGTCGACGCGCCAGGGTCCGACGCGGGCCTGCGGGACGACCGGGGTGCCGAGGCGACGGAGGATGCCGAACAGGCGGAGCTCGCACCGGTTCATCCGCTCGGAGGTCGGCCACCAGTCCTGCGCCGGGGCCGGTTCCAGGTCGATCACGGGGCCGGGATGGCCGGTCTGGGGCACGGAACCTCGGCGTACATGTAACACGAGGAATCATCCGCGGGACCGGCGCCCGGCCCGGACCGTTTCGCGTTTGAGTGTTGCGAGCGACAGGATACGGGGGAGGGGCTTCGTGGGGGGCGGGGATGGCGCGTCCGCGCCCCTGGTGGAAGCGGCGGCGGGTCAGGCACCGCGACGCGGTCGTCCTCTGCGTCCTCTCCTCCGCCTTCCTCGCCGCCGGGGAGCTCACGGTCCCGGTCCTCGCGGAGGTGTACGCGCGCTACCTCGAGCCCGTCCTCGGGGATCCGCTCGTGCTCGCGCTCCGCGCCCTGCTCGTCGTGTTCGCGTTCACGACCGCCCTCGGGGCGATCCTCGTCCTCCTCGGCGGCTGGTACTTCCTGCGGGGGCGCGTCCCTCGGGGGCGCTTCCTCGTGGGCCTCGGCGTCGGCCTCACGTCCCTCAGCCTCGTGAGCAAGCTCGCGTACTACACGCTCACCCGCGGCTCGCCGCTCGCGTTCCTCCTCCCGCTCGCGACCTCCCTCACGGGGGTCGGGATCCTCTTCGGGCTGGCGGCGCACACGGTGATGGGGCAGTACGCGCTCCTCGCGAAGAAGCGGGCGGCGCTCCTCTGGCGGCGCTGGCGGCTCGCGCGGCGGCGGGCGCTCCGGTCGTCCCGCACACGGCGGACGCCGGGGACGAGGACCGAGTAAGAGGCGGCTGCGAAACCGCCGAGGGAATCCATCGCCTCATATCCTCCCCGACGTTGTCGAAGCCCGGGATGTCCCTCGCGCGCATGGCGGCGATCACCGCGCTCGCGATCGTCGGGATCGTCACCGCCCTCTATGCGCTGGCGGCGATCCTCACCGCCATCATGGGGCTCCCGTGGGACCTCGGCCTCCCGTGGCCCGTCCGCGCGGGCGGCGTCGCCGTCCTCGCCGGCGGCCTCGCGATGATCGCGTGGCTCTTCCGATACCGCCGCCCCTCCGAGGTCGTCACGTCCACGCACGCGACGCTCCGCAAGCTCGCGTTTGGCGGCGGACTCACGGCGCCCATCGGCCGGACGGAGCCCCTCGTCATCGTGGGCCCGTACCGCGTGGTCCGACACCCGATGTACTCCGGCGTCCTCCTGTTCGCCCTCGGGATCGGCCTCGCGGCGGACCACGCGTGGGCGCTCCTCGGCGCCCTCTTCCTCTTCCTGTGGTTCGCGCTCGTGATCGCGCCCTTCGAGGAGCGGGAGCTCCGCGCGCTCTTCGGGCCTGCGTACGAGGCGTACGCGCGGGTCACGCCCCGCTTCGTCCCGCTCCCTCGCCGCCGCCGGAGCCCCTGACGGGCTCGCCCGACCCTCACGCGGAGGGCTCGACGTTCTGGTTGAACCGGAACACGTTGTCCGGGTCGTACTTCGCCTTCACGGTGCGCAGGCGGCTGTAGCTTCTCCCGAAGTTCGCGGAGGCCCGGTCCGCGTCGTCCCCCGCCATGAAGTTGGTGTAGCCGCCCTTCTCGGAGTGGGGCGCGAGCGCGGCGTAGTAGTCCTTCACCCACCGCGTGTTCGCGGCGTTCTGCGCGGGGTCCGGCCACATCCCGGCGATCACGGTCGCGTACTTCGCGCCCCGGTGCCCGAACGCGGTCGCGTCCGCCGCCACGTCGTGCACCGCGCCGTTGATCGGGTAGATGTGCACGGTGGAGTTCACGACGGGGACCTTCGGCCCGTGCGCGAGGTGCGCCTCGATCGCCCCGTCCGTGAGGGGGCCGCCGAACGCCGCCTTCCAGTAGTGCTGCAGCCCCGGGGGCACGAGCCCGTCGAACGCCCCGTTCAGGGCGGGGTACGGCATCGCGCCGACGTGCTCCGCGACGACGGGCGCGGCGTCGCGCAGCGGGGCGATCGCCTCCTTCGCCTCCGCGATCGGCCCGGACCAGCACGCGACGATCGCGCAGAACGTGTCCCCGTGGCGGTCCTGGGGGATGAACGGGAGCGGCGGCGCGATCTGCCACGCGAAGAACGCGCCGAGCGCGCGGGGCGCGTCCGCGATGTACCGGTCGTACGCGCGGATCACCTCCGGCGCGTCCTCGACCTCGAAGAACATCGGACCGCCGTAGATGTCGGTCAACGTGTGGAGGCGGTACTCGAGGCTCGTCACGACGCCGAAGTTCCCGCCGCCGCCGCGGAGGGCCCAGAAGAGGTCCGCGTTCTCCTTCTCGCTGGCGGTGACGAAGGAACCGTCCGCGAGGACGACGTCCGCCGACCGCAGGTTGTCGAGGGAGAGCCCGTGCCCGCGCGTGAGGTACCCGATGCCGCCACCGAGCGTGAGGCCGGCAATGCCGGTCGTGGAGATGATGCCGCCCGTGGTCGCGAGGCCGAACGCATGGGTCGCGTGGTTGAAGTCGCCCCAGGTGCACCCGCCCTCCGCCCGGACGGTCCTCGATGCAGGGTCCACGCGGATCCCGCGCATCCGGCCGAGGTCCACGACGAGGGCCCCGTCGGCCGTCCCGAAGCCGGGCACGCTGTGCCCGCCGCCCCGGACCGCGATCGGGAGCCCCGTGGCGCGCGCGGCCTTCACCGCGGCGACCACGTCCGCGACGCCCGTGCACCGCACGACCGCGGCGGGACGCCGGTCGATCATCGCGTTGTAGACCCGACGCGCCTCGTCGTAGCGAGCGTCATCGGGACCGATCACGTCACCCCGGACACGACCCTGGAGTTCCTTGAGCGCCTTGTCGTCCATTGCTGTGCCCCCTCTCGAGGACCCGCGGGCATCTTGGTCCCGGGCTTATCCTTTTCGGCCTACCAAAAAGTTCGGGCGGACGGGCCGGCGGGGCCGCCAAACGCTTTAACTACGGCCCTCCGGATGGCGCACGCGGACCCGTAGCCTAGTTCGGATAGGGCACCGGCCTTCTAAGCCGGGGATCGGGGGTCCGAATCCCCCCGGGTCCGTTTGGAGTTGGAGAAGAGCGAATGAGGCCCATCCCTCCACGCAGGTGGCGTGTTGGGCCCAGGGATTTCGGCGTGACGCGCGTGAAACGACCGGACCGCCAGGTGCGCCGCTGGTACGAGACGACGGCGATTACGTCCGCCGGGAACTCGGAGGAGCGGCTCCGCGTGCTAGCATGATTCTGCGAGGCGGTGGGGATGACGACCCCGGCGACTCCACGCTGGTCGTGAAGGGGAGGAGTCTTCACCAACGACGGCGGGATGGGGCGTCGCGCTTCGCGGCTCTCGCAATCCGACGGCTCCGTCGTCTCCGGTTCGCGACGAGTACATTCGGGGAGCCTCCCACCGCAAAGTCCATATGGGTGCCGACGCCTGACGAATCGTCAGAGGCGAATTGGATGGGGAAGAAGCTGAATGTCGCCCTGACACTGCTTGCGGTCACGGTGTCGGTGAGCATCTACATCGTGATCGCGCAACCCGGACCGACGCAGGTGAGCGCTATCCAGGACTCAGATGGCGACGGGATCCGGGACGACGAGGACTTCTTCGACCACGGGAACGGCGGCGTCAGGATCCGCGTCGCGTCCTTCCAGGGCGAGTGTGGAAACTGGTGGGGGCCGTGCAAGCCGATCTTCGAGGTCGGGGTTGACACCGACTACGACGGGGACTACGATGTCTCAGAGCGCGTCGGTCCGCTCGTCGGGAACGATCTCGTGAATCCGTTCAACCACCTGTTCGACGTGCCGGACAGCGCGACGAAGATTCGGTTCAAGCTGGTCATCACCGATGACGACGGCGGAGAGAAGATTGACTGGACGAACGACCGCGCGGGTCAGTGGGGCTACCTTGAGGTCGCCCTGCCGACCGACCCGCAATCTTGGTCGCAATCCGGGACGGACGGGACGCGCGCGAAGGTGTCGATCTCCCTCACGGTCGAGGGGCTATAGGTCTGGATGCCGTGGTAGGGGGACGCCGCAGAATGGTCATCATGCGGTCCCTCAGTACTGTATGATTATCGGCCCGGCTTGACTCCGGGCCCGCCGATACCCCCTATGGAGGGGACCCACCCCCAGGGTATGGGAGGGTTTATAGGTCGCGAGGCGTAGTGCCTAATGGGGTAGTACCCGGCATGGCCGAGCTCAAGCAGCTTCCAGTACAAGTCAGGATCAAGGGAGTGCACGTAGCGAAGCTCTTCGACTCCAAGTTCCTCGGCCTTCTGAACAAGGAGTTCCCAGAGGTCCGTTTCGGCGTGCTCCATCTCTACCTGCCGCACGGTCCCGACGTTGAAACGCTCGAGTCCATCAATCTGGGCCACTACACCCCCGGTCACGAGCGGGAGAGTCTCTTCACGATAGACGTCGAGGAGCCGGAGACGCTGAACCGGCTTGTCAACGTGCTCGACAAGTTCCTTGGGGAGAGCCATGGCTGAGTACGAGGCTTCGCAGGCCAGAATCACCGCCACGGCTGAGTGGGGGGAGAAGTCCATTCAGGTTCGGGAGGCAGTCTTGGCGTATTTCGACGCTACCTACCGGACGGCAGTCGTCGGAAGGGTCGATCTGGGAGAGCGTCACCTCTGGTCACTGGACTTGTACGAGCGCGAGAAGCCGATCTTCCAGAAGCTCGTCGAGCGGGTCATCGCCCTCGAGAAAGAGGTCCGAGACCTTCGATCTCGTCAGCTGGACGTTGTCCTAGCTGATTCTGTCCCGTTCTCGCTGCCAGAGGGCTTCAGCCAAGCGGACTTGGAGGCGTGCAAGCGAGAGATACTGCAGGAGTTCGAGACCACGCCGGGTATGTACCCGAGCGACTTCGCCTCCAAGTACGGTCGCGATCTGCGTCTGGTTCTCTTCGCGTTCTCCGAACTCCAGAAGACGGGTGAAATCGAACTCACCACGCCGGAGATGTGATCGCCGTGCCTGGGCCAGGAGTGAGGGAGATCCGGGAGAACGAATGGTTTCGCGTCATGAAGGCCATGGTCGCCGCCAACACACTTCGGAAGGGCGTGAAGTGGATTGACAAGTTCGCCACCGAGAATCAGGCAGTGCTTGACCACGGCGGGGTCATTCTAATCGAGGGCTTCTACAGGAAATCGACTCATCGAATAGCGGATCTCAGCGCCCGTGGCAAGGTTCTCCGCGAACGCGACGTGCCGGAGTAGAACTACCCGAACACGAGGGGGCCTCCGACGCGCTCGGCGTAGGGATTGATACAGTTGGGAACGAGGCCTCTCGAAGGTGGCGGGGCCCGGATCCGTGTGTTGAGCCGGAACCCCGAGTGAGGCCGGTTTGGATCCCCGGGTCCGTCCTACCCTAAGTACCGCCGCCTGGGGATGAGATTCCGCCTGGGCCGCATGACCAGGCGAGCGGTCAGTTGCGTCTTTTCACGACTTCCTCAAGCCGCTTGACTCAGCAGTTGGTAAGCCGCGTTGCTTCTGCCAGTGATCCCGATCGATGTCTTCGTCGCCTCCGACTCCCGAGACCGTCTCGTCGTCCAGATGTACGGCATCCTCGACCCGAAGGTCTGTGCGATGTTCGACAGTCTTCAGAAGGTGCTGCAGGACGAAGTACGGTCCCTGGTGAGGAGCGGCTTGCTCCCGTACACCGCGCCACAGGTCGATTACCTCGAGGCGAGGGACGGGGACGAGAAGGAGACGAACCTTCGCGTCATTAGTCCGCGAGGAGATCCTGGCGCAAGAGCTGGACCCGCCGACCCTACTCCGCTCTGTCGAGAAAGTCGCCCGCCTAGCGAGCTGGGCGAACGTGTTCGTGACCCTGAGGTCCTGATGCGGATCCTCCCACGGATTCCACCCTGAGGGCCCTGGACGTGCCACCGAAAGAGATGTAAGGGCCACCCCATCGGGAAAGAGATGGCCAAGGGCTACGGCGAGACTATAGGCGAGGCCATAGACTGGATCGGTTACTTGGTGGTGGCCGCGGTCATCTTCGTCGTTGTCGACGTCATTCTCGGGGGGGCGATCGAAGACGCGCTGCTCGGGGTCATTCGTCAGATGGCCCCCTGGGTGGCCTACGTCGCCATCGCCGCTGTCCTCGCGATCTCTGCAGCACTCGGGCTTCTCGCCTTCGTGGCGAATTTGGCGGGGCGGGGGACCGCGTAGCCTCTGGAGCCGTGGTCTGCGAGGTCCCCCGGGATCCCGGGCCCCCTCGCGCAGTTCCGCTTGCACTTCCGGTACCGCGGTCGCCCGGTCGCGGATTCGCACCCGGTCGAGGAGGTTCTGGACTCCTGGCGGTGCATCACAGGTTAGAAATACCCCGCGTGCCGTCCTCCTTGGCGGAGGGCGACAACTGTGGACTCAGGGAGGGTATCGGTAGGTTTGTCGGTGGGAGCGTTGGTGCTCGGGCTGCTGGCGATCGTGGTCGCCATCGTGGTCCCGGGCCCTCCGGGAGTGGCGGGCGAGGACGGGACCGATGGAGCTCAAGGGACGCAGGGACCGCAGGGGCCGGCGGGCGCGGACGGGGAGCCGAGAAACGTCGCGCTCATCCACACGAACGTCATGATGAGTCCGAGCTGCACATCTTGGGACTTGTTCGTGAACGGGCGCCAGATCTTCAACGACGCGGGCGGCGGGTTCAACCCGTTCTACCTCATCCACACCTGGACAGGGAGCGTGACCGCCACCGTGACGGTCACCGTCACGAGCCAGGGCGGCGTCTCGAACTCGGAGGTCCGAACCTTGACGAACGGGGGGACGGCCCTTCTGCAGATCAGCTGCGGGTAGGTGGGATGCGCATGGGGACGTGGGTCGAGTATCGGCTCGTTCGATCGTGGGATGGCCGACGAAAGGATCCTCTTGAGTCGAACTACCAGCTCACGAGAGACAGGCTGCTGCCGCTTCTTTCCCAGGCAGCTGCCGAACATGTGCTCGTCACGAACTACTTCGACCCGGCCGAACCGAAACCGGAGGAGAAGGACTTCATGAGGTATCGCGTTGAGGCCACGAATGAGGGACACGCCGCCATAGAGGAGGCCCTCGCGTCGCTCAAGACATCAGGCGAGCTTGTGGGCGTCCGGAAGGACCCATGGTCTCCAGAAGGGGACGCACGCAAACGCTTGCATGATACCTCGGCCAATCTCAGTGCAGGAAGGGGAGCGGACGAGTGGATCTTGCCGGATGGTGGTTTGATTCGCATTCCCAGGGACCGCGATGGGTGGGTCCGAGCCGGCATGTGGAGCAACCGTGACGAAAACGAAATGGCCTCGGACCTCGCGGCGATGTTCGTCATGGTTGGCGGCTGGTCGCGGGAGTTCATCGAGAAGTTTCCGCAACGGCCCCGCGAGCCCTACTTGCTGTCACTCACGCTGCACCTTCTCCTGAACGGTATCGCATGCTCAGGCCCCCGCCAAGGGGACGAACCGACGATTCGCTTCACCCCTGTCGTGTGAGAGGTAGCCCAGGGACGATGCCTGTTCTGGGAGCACGATCTCGCTGGGCTTCGGCGCACCCTGGACCGCGGGCCCGCGGAGTGAGGGGCTGCGGACGTGCCGCACCGTCAAGGCGGCGTCCTCGAGCCTCGACGGTTCCACCCGCGATGCGCCGGTCGAGTAGGTCCCGGCGGCGTAGCGGGAGGTCCTGCGGTCGACGTTGGCTCTCGCACCGGAAAGGTCTAAACGCCTCGTTTGCCTCCCCCTCTGCAACCACGGGTGTAGGTAATGCGCGTCTCGAGCTTCGATGCTGAGAACTTCCGAATGCTGAAGCACCTCCAGCTCAAGGATCTCCGAGGCCTGAACGTCTTCATCGGCCCCAATGCCACCGGGAAGTCCGCGGTCCTGGAGGCCCTTCACCACCTCCTCGATTCCACACAGATCGGGTTCACCAGGGAAATCGCGTTCCGTGGATCTCCAGGGAACACGACCCACATTGCTTCCGACGTTGTCTTGACGGCCGACGACATCGGAGGAATCGTCGAGGACGTTGCCGGGGTAGCGGGGAAACCATCGCCTCCCGAGGGAATTGTCAAGGAGTACGTCAGCGGATTCCCCGATCGCATTACCCTCACGTACTCTGGGGTCCCGCCCAGGGAGGCGGGGACTGGCCTCAATGTTGGAAGGCAGGTGACTGTTGATTCACGCGGCCTCTCGGATGCCATACAGAAGTCACTGCGGCCTGCAGTGAGGAACTGGGACACTCAGAATCTCAATCTCTCGGGAAATGTTGGACAGTCGGTCAATCGGTACCTCCCGAGTCGAACCCTTTACCTCCCGGTCCACAGGGGAGTCTCGGCAGTCGTCCAAGTAGGTCGGCCCGGGAAGCCGACGCCGGCAGAGGTCGGACGCTGGGTGCACCGTGCGCGCGTCGAGAAACTCGCGGACTTCGACGACTACGAGGCCCTCATCTCCCGGCTGCTTGCTCATGTGAAGGGCGTTGTTTTCAGGACGGGCCAGAACGACCTTCGCTGGGGATTCGGTGAGGAGGGCTTGCCCGAAATGTCGTCCGCGGATGCGTGGTCGTCCGGCACGCACCACCTTGGATTGTTCGCGGGAGCCTTCGTCTTCCTTCCCAAGGGGTCCGTAGTGATCGCCGAGGAGCCGGAGCTCAGCCTTCACCCGGGCGCGATTCGCAAGATGATGAAGGAGATCCACGCCCTTACGGATCGAGGGTCGGTCCAGTTCTTCCTCACCACGCACTCGCCGGTCGTAATCGAGGGCCTGGACCCGCACTCGAAAGACCATACCTTGTGGCGGTTTAGCCGGAATCCGGACGGCAGTGCGGCCGCGGCTCGGTGCGACACGGAGGGCCAAGTCGAGGACGCGATCAACTCGCTTCTCCGTCCGTGACCACGGGACGCGTCTCCGCTCAGTCGGGAAGAATCCCTTCGCCATTGGGAACAGGCCGCGCACTATCGGGAAGGCCCTTGGGCCATCGGACTCGTGCCGTCCCCGTTGCACCGAAGTCACGGACAACTGAGACGGCATTCCGCACAACTGCGACGGAACCGTTCCCAACCGGGAAGGATGTCTTCCCGGCCGGTCGCAGGCACTAGCAATCCGCCACCCGCCTTCTCAATTGGGAAGGACTTCCGCACAATTGGGAAGAACATCATCCCGATGGCGACACATCCCATCCCGCAATCGCGACGCCGCCAAAACGCGCGTCAGATCACGAGACCAAGCGGCGTGAGTCTGGAAAAAAGGGAAAGGGCCCCAGGACG
>Ga0214473_10001475_pt1 | contig 30952 bp, 26 predicted proteins | sample RVTome_7_FD_203509 | JGI IMG/M metagenome (GOLD analysis project Ga0214473, IMG submission 203509) | Soil microbial communities from uranium-contaminated site in the Upper Colorado River Basin, Wyoming, United States - RVT98D197 | ecosystem: Environmental > Terrestrial > Soil > Contaminated >...
CTCCGCGGCCGCGGCCACCTGGCGCTGCGTCGCGTCGTTGAGCTGGCCAAGCGCCTGGCCAAAGCCGATCACCAGCCAGACGCCGACGATGACCAGCACAACGGCCACGATCTGGGTGCGCCCCGGCCGCAATCCGCGGCCATAGCCGATCTGCCGGCCGAGCGAATCGAGCCGGCTGCTGAGCTGCGTATCTGGTGCCGCGGCCACGGCTGCTCTCGGCATCACTGGGGAGCGTAAGCGTCTCGAATCCGCCGTGTCAAACCAGCGCGCACGTATTCGGCGGTGTTATGCTGCCGCACTAAATAGAACAGATGAACGGTATGGAGGCTGGCACGATGCGGATCTACGCCCCCGGCGGAACCGTCGAGACGCTCGATCGGCTGCTCGCCGAGCCCCAGATCAACGACGCCGTCGTCGAGCATCGCGTCCTGCCTGAGCGCGAGGCGCAGGTCGCGCCGTTCCCTGATTGGCTCGACAAGCGCCTCGTCCGCGGCCTGCACGCGCAGGGCATCGAGATGCTCTACACGCACCAGCGCGAGGCGCTCGACGCGCTGCGCGAGGGCAAGGACGTCGTCGTCGTCACCCCAACGGCGTCGGGCAAGACGCTGTGCTACGGCCTGCCGGTGCTCCAGGCGGTGGCGGACGATCCGTCAGCGCGCGCCCTTTTCCTCTTCCCCACCAAGGCGTTGAGCCAGGACCAGCTGGCGGCCTTTCGCGAGCTGGCCGAGCGATCAGAGATGGACGTCCAGGCGGGCGTCTACGACGGCGATACGCCGGGGCCGATCAGGACCAACATCCGCACGTCGGGCCAGGTCGTGGTCACCAACCCGGACATGCTCCACAGCGCCATCCTCCCCCATCACACCAAGTGGTTCCAGCTGTTCGAGCAGCTGCGCTACATCGTCGTCGACGAGACGCACATGTACCGCGGCATCTTCGGCAGCCACGTGGCCAACGTCCTGGCGCGGCTGCTGCGGCTGTGCGCGCACTACGGCAGCCATCCCCAGATCGTGTGCTGCTCGGCCACGATCGGTAACCCGAAGGAGCTGGCGGAGACGCTCACCGGACGGGAGATGACGGTCATCGACCGCAACGGCGCACCGGCCGGCGAGAAGCACGTCGTCATCCTCAACCCGCCGGTGATCGACGCGCGGACCGGAGTCCGGCCGGGGCCGCTGGGGTTGTCGCATCACAGCGCGCTGAGTTTCCTGCGCGCCGGCCGGCAGACGATCGTCTTTTCAAAGGCGCGCGTCGCGGTCGAGCTGCTCCTGACCTCACTTCGCGAGGCATTCCGCGAGGGGCGCGGTCCGTTGAAGCGGATCCGCGGCTACCGCGGCGGCTACCTCCCCACTGAGCGGCGCGACATCGAGGCCGGCCTGCGCTCAGGTGAGGTGCTGGGCGTGGTCAGCACCAATGCGTTGGAGCTCGGCATCGACATCGGTCGGCTGGACGTGTCCATCCTCGCGGGCTACCCGGGCACGATCGCGGCGACGTGGCAGCAGATGGGTCGCTCGGGTCGGCGACGCGAGGCCAGCGTGGCCATCCTCGTCGCCGGGGCGGGCGCGCTCGACCAGTTCGTCGCCAACCATCCTGCGTTCCTGTTCGACTCGTCGCCGGAGGAGGCCCGGCTCGACCCGACCAACCTGCACGTCCTCCTGGCCCATGTCCGGGCGGCAGCCTTCGAGATGCCGTTCGAATCGGGCGATTCGCTGTCCGGCGTTCCGACTGACGACCTGCTCCACTTCCTGGCTGAGGAGGGCCACGTCCGATTGGCGGACGACAACCGCTGGTACTGGGCGAGCGAGAACTTCCCCGCGTCAGAGGTGTCGCTGCGCGTGGGCGCGCCGGAGAACGTGGTCATCATCGACACCACCGGCCACCCGCGCCCGATCGTGATCGGCCAGGTCGACCTGTTCGCCGCGCCGGTGCTGGTGCACGACAACGCGATCTACATCCACGAGACGCGCCAGTACCACGTCGACCACCTCGATTGGGGCGAGCGCAAGGCGTACGTCACCCCGGTGGACGTCGACTACTACACCCAGGCGCTGCTGGCGGTGACGTTGAAGCCGCTGGAGACGTTCGCGTCCGCCCCCGCGGTCGCGGCCGATCGCGCCCACGGCGAGGTGATGGTCTCGTCCATCGCCACGCTGTTCAAGAAGCTGCGCCTGGAGACGCACGAAAACCTGGGCTGGGGCAAGATCCACCTGCCAGAGATCGAGCTGCACACGACCTCCTATTGGGTCGCGCTGTCGCCCGCGTTCGATGGTTGGCGGCGCGATGAGCTCGACGTTGCCCTGACCGGCGCTGGTCGGGCGATGCAGACAGTGGCCAGCGTGCTGCTCATGTCCGACCCACACGACATCGGCATGGTCGCCCAGGTCCGCTCGCCCCACCAGGAGAAGCCGGTCGTCTACCTGTACGACTCGGTGCCGGGCGGCGTGGGATTGGCCGCGCGGCTGTACGAGCGCCACGCGGAGCTGGTCGCCGGGGCGCTCGGACTGGTCGAGGCGTGCGGCTGCGCGGAGGGCTGCCCGGCTTGTGTCGGGCCGCGCATCGAGGCAAACGGCCGGGCGAAGGAGTGGTCGCTGCGGCTCTTGCGCATGCTGGCCCAGGAGTCAGCCCAGAAAGCCGCGTGACAACCTAGCTGGCACTTGCCGACCGCACGTTTCCCGTCGTGGACGGCCTCGCTCCCGCTTCAGCCCTGCTGGGTCGACGTCTCGATCGGCTCAGGTCTCTGGGCCGACCGGCGGTGGGCCAGTCATGGCCGACTGCCCGTCCAGACCACGCCCGCGCGCTGGCGGATGCCGTCGGCGGACGGGTGGAGAGGACGTCCGCGGGCGCAGTCGTGTGGCTGGAAACAGAAGTCAAGGTGGCCGTCGACCGGGGCGCTCTGCGCACCCTGCCATACCCGGTCGGCGCCGAACAACCGTTTGTTTGTCTCGACCTGGAAACCACCGGGCTGGCGACCGCCGCGGGGACGGTGGCCTTCCTGGTGGGACTCGGTTTCTGGGACGGGTCACGTATGGCCGTGCGCCAACTGCTCCTGCCCGACCATGCAGACGAGGATGCGTTCCTGGACGCGCTGGTCGAGGCGCTCCCCGCCGACGCATGGCTGGTGACGTACAACGGCCGGACCTTCGACTGGCCGCTGCTGGTGGCGCGCTTTCGGCTCCATCGCCGCTCGCCGCCGCCCTTCGCTGGCCACCTCGACCTGCTGCCCGTGGCGCGCCAGCTGTGGAAGCACAGGTTGGGCAACGCGCGGCTGGCGACGGTCGAGGGCGCCGTGTGCGCCGTGGTGCGTGATGGCGACCTGCCCGGGGCACTCATCCCCGAGCGTTACTTCGGCTACCTGCGCTCGCGGCGCGGGGAGCTACTGCGTGACGTGGTCGAGCACAACCGCCAGGACATCGTGTCGCTCGGGCTGCTGCTCGCCGTGCTGGGCGGCTACGCCTCTGACGCGAACTGGGCGCGGCTCCACCCGGGCGATATGGCTGGGCTCGCGCGCGGTCTCCTGGCACGCGGCAGGGTCGATGACGCTCTGCGTTGCGTCGAGGCGGCCTTGGCGGCAGACGCGTGGTCGCTCGGCGTGACAGACGGCGCGATCATTCGCCGCCACCTATCGGCGGAGCGGGCACGACTGCTGGCGCGGCTTGGCCGGCGGGCGGATGCGCACGCGGCATGGCTCGAGATCGCCACGCACGGCGGACCGGGAGCGGCGCTGGCGTGGCTGCACGTTGCGCGCCACCGCGAGCACGCGGAGCAGGACGTCGCCGGTGCTCTTGACGCATGCCGCGAGGCGGCCACGGTGGCCGAGCGGGCGCGGCTATGGGATCGGCCGATGCTCGCCATCGAGGCAGACCTGGAGCGTCGTCTTGCCCGGCTGCGGCGCAAGTCATTCGCGCGCCGCACACTCAGCCGCGCGGCCTGACGAGCGCGGCTACCTATACTCGGGCCATGTACTTCTACGAGCTCCACGAGTCGGACGATGAGCTCTTCGCGAGCGTCATCCTGGCCCACGACGCGGAGTACGACGAGCAGGAGTTCCTGGACATCGTGCTCGAGGCGCAGGAGTCGATCGGCAAGACGTTCGAAGAAGAATCGCTGATAGAGGGCATCGCCGCCGAGCTGGAGCGCAAGCACGGCTTCGTCGAGGTGGAGGCCAACCTGCGCGCCGCGGTCCGCGTCTCGGCGGAGGAAGGCGAGACCGCGATCACCGCCGTCGATGAGCGCCAGGCCACGATCCCTACTGAGGAAGAGGACTTCCGCACGATGCTTGTCGAAGTCGAGCCTGAGGACCGCCCCTACCGCGACAACTGACGACTGTCAGCGATATCGCCGTGTCGCGCGGCTCCTCACCACCGGGTCCGTTCCCTGGAGAAGAACCACCATCGCTCGTTTATCCGGTTAACAGCAATCGTGTCCGGATCGGCCTCTTTCGAGTATGCCTCGGCGCGATCGTAGATGTACGAAAATTCATCGAACGCGCCGGGCTCCCAGAGAACCAGCGCGGCGATGAGGTCGCTGGCCGGTCCGTATTGAAATTCGGCCAACGAGATCGTGTTGGCAAGGCTGTCCCTGAACGCTTGCCGCATGCGTTCGAAGTCGCCCGCTGCGACCTCGTCGAAGGGCCGTGAGGGCGAGTCAGCCAACACGCAATTGCCCTCTGAGTCAGCCGGGCTGCTGAAGACGCCACGACCATAGTCGACAAGCTGGCACCCACCGTCATCCCGGTAAAAGTTGACCCGCAACTCGGCCATCGTCGGCAGCGCAGTTTCCTCCAGTTTGGCCGTGTCGCGGGACATTTCGTCGGCGCTTGGAGCATTCGCGTGCATGCACCCACCGACCGCCAGGGCGAGGACCACCATGCCAAGCAGCCGCTCAAACGCGTCAGACGTTGAACAGGACCTCGATCGTGTCGCCGTCCTTGACTATGTAGGTCTTGCCCTCTGAGCGCAGCTTGCCGTGCTTGCGCGCCTCCGCCATCGAGCCTAGCGCCAGTAGATCTTCGACAGTGACGACCTCGGCGCGGATGAAACCGCGGGCCAAGTCCGTGTGGATGGCGCCCGCCGCGTCCACCGCCGTCGAGCCGTCCGGGATCGTCCATGCCCGGGTCTCGTCCGGCCCGGCGGTGAAGAACGAGATCAGTCCGAGGAGTCGGTAGGAGAGGTGGATTACGCGCTCGAGCGATGACTCCGTCAGGCCCAGATCCGCCCTGAACACGGCCGCTTCGTCCGGCTCGAGCTGGCCGATCTCCATCTCGATCTTGGCCGACAGCGCCTCGACCTGCGAGAAGCGGTGTTGGTAGCGCGCCGCGATGCCGGCGGCGATGTCCGCCGCGCGCGCGATGTCCCCCTCCCCGATGTTGAGCAGCACCAGCACCGGCTTCTCCGTCAGGAAGCGGAAACCGCGCACGCGCTTGGCCTCGTCATCGCCCAGCTCGACATCGCGGATGGGCCGCCCTTCGCGCAGCGCGGGCGCGAGCTTCTCGAGCACGGCGAGCTCACGATCGTTCGCCTCACGCTCCGCGGGCGTGCCGTGGTGGCCCTGGACGCGCAGCTTCTCGATGCGCTTCTCGATCACCGACAGGTCGGCCAGCACGAACTCCAGGTCCAGCTGCTCGAGGTCACGCCATGGATCAACGGATCCCTCCGGATGGGCCACGGACGGGTCGTCGAAGGCGCGCACGACGTGGAGCAGCTCGTCAGCGGTGCGCAGCCGGGCCAGTTGGTCGGCCGGGATCTCCGCCGGCTCGATGCCGTCGGCTGAGACAGGTGGAGCGGGCAGGTCGACGTAGGTAACGTCGGCCGCCACCTCGCGCTTGGGCTTGAACAGCTCGGTCAGCTTCGTTAGCCGCTCGTCCGGCACCTTGACCACGCCGACGTTGACGGTCATCCCGCCGAAGCCGCCGGTCTCAGCCGAGCCACGGGTGAGCGTGTTGAAGACGGTGGTCTTGCCGCTCCGGGCAAGACCGATAATCGCGATCTGCACTCAGTAACCGGCGCCCGGATCGACCAGGTTGAGCAGCGGCTCGCCGCGCGCGAAACGGCCCAGGTTGTCGCAGAACAGCTCGATGCTCCGGTCGAGCACGCGGCCCGACGACCACGACGTGTGCGGGGTGACGATCACGTTGGGTGTTGAGTAGAGCTCCGAATCGGCCGGCAGCGGCTCTTCCTTGAACGCATCGAGCACGGCGCCGCCCAGCCGGCCCTCGCGCACCGCGCGGACGAGGGCGCGCTCGTCGACGAGCGCGCCGCGGGCGACGTTGATCAGCCACGCGCCGGGCTTGGCGTGGGCGAACATCTGCGCGTCGAACAGGTCGGTCGTGTCCGGTGTGAGCGGCAGGGCGAGCACGATGAAGTCGCTCTGCGCCATCAGCTCGGGCAGGTGCTCCGGCGTCAGCACCTCGGCCAGGCCGGCTACGCCCTCCGCCGACTCGCCGCCGGTGCGACGGCGGATGGCGACCACGCGGCAGCCGAACTTGACCGCCAGCTCCGCCACGCGCCGGCCAATGGATCCCAGGCCCACCACGCCGATCGTCAGGTCGCTCATCTCGCGTCCCTCGAGCGGCTGCCACGTCCGCTCACGGTGGAGCTCCAGCAGCTGCGGCAGCCGCCGACTCACGGCGAGAACCATCATCAGCACGTACTCGGCGATCGGGTCACTGAAGACGCCGCGCGCGTTGGTGATCGCCAGGCCGCGCTCGAGCGCGACCGGAGTCAGGACGCGTTCGACGCCGGCCGTGGCAGAGTGGACCCACATCAGGTTCGGGCAGCGGCCCAGCAGCCGGTCGAAGACGCCCTGCGGCAATGGGCCGCGCAGCAGCACCTCGACGTCAGTCAGGTCGCCATCCGCCAGCCCCTCGAGCGAGACACTGACGAGGCGGCTGCCCGGTGACGCGTCGGCGATGCGCGCCAGGTCCTGCGGCCGGTAGCGCGCCGAGAGGATGGGCGAGAGACCGATCGCCGCCGGCACGCCGTTGGGGCCGCTGCCTGGCCCGCTCTGGCGCATCTCGGCCGGACTGGGGTTGTTCACCGCGGACCCGGCCTACGCGCTGCGCGCGAGCGCGCCGGGCACGACGCGACGCACCCAGGTCGCGGGGTTGGCGAGCTCGGCGTCGCTGGGCAATGACGATGGGCCGCGCCACAGCGCATCGATCGCCTCCTGGCCGCCCGCGGCCGCCACGCCGGCGACGAAGCGCTCTCCGCGGCGGTACTGCTCGAGCTTCAGGTCGAGACCGGTGATGCGCGCCACGAAGCGGTCGAAGGCACCGCGGCGCTGCGACCGGCGCGCCTCGAAGCGGGCGCGGATCTGCGCCACGTCGGGCAGTACCTGCGCACCCACCTCATCCATGACCCAGTCGCTGAAGCCTTCGAGCAGGCTCATCACGCGCTGCGTTTCCTCGAACAGAAGTCGTTGCTCGGGCGTCAGCAGCGCCGCGATCGGGTTGTCCTGTGCGTCGCGAACGCGTCTGATCAACCCGCCCAGCCCGTCGGACTGGATCGAACGTGCCTGGTCGAGCACTCCGGTCAACTGCCGCTCGAGGTGGTCGCGCAGGTATGGGCGCAGCCAGTCGTTGGCCTCGAACTCGAAGGCGTGGGTCGCCTCGTGGAGCACAATCCACGTCCGGAAGTCGGCCGGCGTCACGCCCAGCGCGGCAGCCGTGGCGCGGATGTTCTCCTCGACGAAGAGCAGGTTGCCGGGCTTTGCCTCTGCCGACAAGAGGGCAACGTCGTATTGGCCCAGGACGCGCGAGCCCATGTAACCGAGCAGGAAACCGAGCTGCTGCGTGGTTAGGAAGCGGTTCGCCATGCGCGCCACGTCAGAGGTCAGGCCGCGTCCCCCGCTCGCGGCGGAAAAGTGCGGCTCGAGCCGATCGACCAGCGCGGCGAACGTCGTGATGTTGGCCCGCGCCCAGCCCGGCCGGTCGACGACGGCGTGCCGCTCGACCACGCCCGGCAGCGACTGGCCCAGGCGCGCCTCGAGCAGCGGCACGACCTGCGCCATGGCGCGGGCGTAGTCATCCTGCGCGGCGCGGAGCTCCGACCGCGGCAGCGCGCCGGGGACGGTCCGCAGGCGGTTGACCGCGAGCTGTTCGACGCGCGGCCAGTCGACGAGGCCGAGATGCGCGGTGCGTTGAGCCCGGCGGGCGATGTAGCGACCGGCAAGAGCGATGCCCGCCGCGCCGACCGCCAGGCCCAGCCCGAGCGCGGTATCGCTGCGCGACGCGCCTCGACGCCGCTGCGTCGTCGTCACGCGGCGCCGACCACTTCGACCGGTTGGGCGCGCGCGAACTCCGTCCCGAACAGCCGCTCGGCGATGACGCTGAACGCGGCCAGGTCGCCGGTCGTCAGCTGGACGTGCTCGGCCGTTTGGCCGGCCGGCGCGTTGAGGTCGTGCATCTCGAGCAGGTGAGCCAGCGCGCTGGCGGTGGCAATGGCAGTGTCGATCACGGCCACGTCGGGACCGACGATCTTGCGGAAGATCGGCGCCAGCAGCGGGTAGTGGGTGCAGCCCAGCAGCAGCGTGTCCGGATCGTGAGCGGATTCGAGAATCGGCGCGATCGAACGGCGCACCACGTCCTCCACGAGCAGTCCGTCGAGCCGGCCGGCCTCAACCAGCGGCACCAGGTCCGGCGTCGCCTGCTCGAGCACCTCGACGAACGGATCCTCCTCCTTGATCGCCTGGAAGTAGGCGTGAGAGCGGATGGTCGCGACGGTGCCGATCACGCCGACCCGCCGGTTGCGCGTCGCCAGCGCGGCCGCGGTTGCGCCCGGGCGGACCACGCCCAGGAGCGGCATGTCGTAGCGCAGGCGCAGATCGGGCAGCGCCACCGAGCTCGACGTGTTGCAGGCGACGACGATCGCCTTTACGTCGCGCGATGCGAGCTCATCGAGGCACTCGGCCGAGAAGCGCTTGACCTCATCATCCGTGCGCGGGCCGTACGGCGCACGGGCGTTGTCGCCGATGTAGACGGTCGATTCGGACGGCAGCCTGCGGATCACCTCGCGCAGCACGGTGAGACCGCCGACGCCGGAATCGAAGAAGCCAATCGCGCGCGGGTCTGCCATCAGCCGGCCGCCTGCGCTTCCTGCGCCCTCGCCTGCTGCTGCGCCTTCTCGGCGGCGGCACGGTGTTCCTCCGCCATCGACCGCACCAGCGCGGTGGCGATCGAATTGACGTCGCCCGACACCTGCGCCTTTGGCCCAAGGTGTATGAACGGCTCGCCGCGATTGTTCGCCTCGAGCACCAGGATGCCGTCGCTCACGACCTCGAAGTCGGGCCGCCGCCCGAGCACCTTGGCCACGTCGTCGCGCGACAGGCCGCCCTTCGAGTCGGCCCGGTTGACGATGTAACGCACCCGCGTGGCGGAGTAGTTGATCGCGCCCAGTGTGTCGGCCATCGCCCGTGCACGCTGCAATGACGGCCACTCGTAGGTCAGCACCTGGATCAGCTCGTCCGACGCGTCGAGATACGCCAGCAGCGTGTCGTCGACGGTGGTCGCTGTGTCGATCATGACCACGTTGTAGACCTTGCGCATCAACGATATGAGACGCTCCAGATCGCGCGCTGTGACCATCTCGGCCAGCTCGATCCGCGGCGGGGCGAAGAGCACCTCGACGCCCGACTTGTCGCGGTACATGACCGCCTGCAGATCGGCCCGCTGGACGCGGTTCGTCGGCAGCTGGACGATCGACGGCGTGTCCTCGGCCACCCGCAGCAGTCCGCGCAGATCGCCGAACTGGAGGCTGCCATCGATCAGCGCGACTCTCAGACCCTGCGCCGCGAGGGCGGCGCTGATGTTGTAGGCGAGCGTCGTCGTGCCAACGCCACCCTTGGCGCCGAACATCGCGTAGACGCGCGACATCGCCTCCGGCGCGCGCGCCTTGTGCTCGATGTGCATCTGCTGGAGCAGGTGCATGAAGTCGAAGCCCGAGAACGGCATCGCCAACACGCGCGTCTCGCCCATGCCGTCACCTATGGCGATCGGCTTCTGGGGCACGGTGAGGCAGATGATCGGCACGTCGAGGCCCGCCTCACGCACCTCGGCCGCGACCTGGAGGCCGTTGATCTTGCCTTGCAGCAGCGCATCGAGGATGAGCACGTCGGGCTGGTGCTCGCGCACCTGGTCGATGACCGTCCGGCCGTCGGTCACGACGTCGAGCAACGTGATCCGCGACTGGGCGTCGAGCAGGTTGCGGATGTACTGCGCAACCTGCGGCATGTCCTCGACCAGCAGCAGGCGAATCTGCGCGTCAGATGGAGGTCCGGCCACCGACCGACTCTATATCAAGCAGGCGCCGCTCGGGCGACCAGCACGATCCGCTCACTCGCGTCCGACAACTGGGTCATGTCGTAATCGCCGGCGATCGTCACTGGCGCCAGACCGGCGATGCGGGCAAGGTCGATCAGCTCGCTGGCGCCGACAAACGAAATCTCATCCACTCTGACCACGCGCTCGATCGCTCCGGCATCCGTGCCGGCCTCGAACCAGACGGTCACCGTTGCCCTCTTTGTTGCTTCGTCATACGTGGCCGACCACGACTTGGCGACCCGCTCGCTGGTTTCGTCGTCGCGGCGGATCCAGTCGAGTCGCGCGACGCCGTCATACAGAGCCAGATCGTCCGGGGTGGGCAGCCAGACATCGATCACGGCGCGACCTTCGGGCGCCAGGTGCGCGCGCATCACCTCGAGGGCACGCGCCTGGGCGGCGCGGCCGTCGAGCAGCAGCAGGCTGTTGAGCGCCACGATCACCAGGCCGAAGCGCTCGCTCAAGTGCAGAGTGGTCAGGTCACGCTCGATGAGCGTCAATGTGCCGCCGCGGCCGGCGCCGTCGGCCCGGGCCCAGGCGGCACGCGCCCGATCGAGCATCGCGGGGTTGTTGTCCACGGCCGTGACATGGTGGCCGGCCGCGGCGAGCGGCACGCAGATGCGGCCGCTACCCGCAGCGAGCTCCAGGATCCGGCCGTCGCTTCTCGCGGCAAGCGCCAGGTACATGGCCAGGTCACCCGGATCGTCGAGCAGGTCGAGGTCGTAGTAGCGCGCGAGGTCCGCGGCGCGGCTGGTCGCTGCTGTCCCTTCGTTCACTCGTCGCTCGTGTCCATGGAGCGCCTCTAAAAGACGTCAGCCGCCGGCACCCGCGCCGCGGACCCGCGGCCCGACCGGAGGCATGGTCACGTCGCCGCTGGCAAAGCGCACCGGCAGGCCGTCGCGCTTGCGCACCGCAAGGGCGCTGATCGCCTCCAGCGCGCAGCGGTGCGCGGCGGCTGCGGTCACGTCGGCATGATCGTACGGCGGCGAGACCTCGACGATGTCCATGCCGGCCAGCGGCACGCGAGTGCAGATGCGCCGGATGGCGCGCAGCAGCTCGCGCGTCAGCAACCCGCCCGGCTCAGGCGTGCCCGTGCCAGGCGCATTGCCCGGGTCGAGCACGTCGATGTCGACCGACAGGTAGATCACGTCAGGCCCGTCGAGGGCCTCCGCGATTGCGTCGTCGATGACCGCTTCGGCACCCCGCTCCTCGATCTCGCGCATCAGGTGCCAGCGCAGGCCGTGCTCCTTCATCCAGGCAAACACCTCGGGCGGCGGCCAGTAGCCGCGCAACCCGACCTGAACGAAGTTGCGGCCCTTGATCGCGCCCGACTCGATCAGCCGGCGCATCGGCGTGCCATGCCCGGCAAGCACGCCCCAGTCATCGTTGGCGGCATCGGCATGAGCGTCGAAGTGGACGATGCCGACGCTGCGCGGGTGGCGTGCCTCAGCGACGGCGCTCGCCGACGGCCAGGTAATCGAGTGGTCGCCGCCGAGCACGATCGGCACCGCACCCGTACGCGCCACCTCGAGCACCTTGCGGAAGACCATCGCGTGGGCGCGCTCGAGCGCCGCCGGCACGACGTTGGCGTCGCCCGCATCGACCACAGTCAGGTGCTCGAACGGCTGGATCTCGAGCTGGAGCGAGTAGCCGCCCTGGGTGTAGCTCGCCTGGCGGATGGCGCGCGGCCCGAAACGGGCGCCGGGCCGGTAGCTGACCGCCTCGTCAACGGGGGCGCCGACGATCGCCACGTCCGGCGCGCGCCGAGCGAGCTCCTGTGGATCCTCGACCAGCGGCCGGTTGCAGAAGGAAAGGCTTACGCCCGTGTACGCCGGGATCTCGGGCGGCAGGTAGACCTCGTACGGTCGATCCCAGCCGTTGAGACGGGCGAAGTCGGGCGGAGCGTGCTCGTGGGTCATGGCACGTTCCTCGTTGGGCGAGTCGCCGCCGGTTTCCGGCAAAGGTCCAGCAGGGCGCCCGCGGGCATCCTAACCGTCAGGCACTCAGCGACGCAACGACAGCGTCAGCTCGACCAGCGCCGCCATGGCCACCACGAACAGCGCCAGGGGCAAGTTGAGCGCGTCTTCGCCACGCAGCACGACGAAGATCGCCACGACCATTCCGATCAACGCCGCGCGTCTGGACGCGCGCCACCAGTCACCGCGATACGCGATGCGGCCCTGTCGCGCGAAGCCGGCCAGCCACAGCACCGGCGCCACGGTGGCCGCGACCGCGACGCCGAGCAGCAGCGCCCCCGCCAACAGGACCTGCGCGTTGGCGCGCGGATCGAAGCCGACCAGCACCGCGACAACTCCCGCCCAAGCTGCGAGGCACAGCGCGAGCAGCCCAACGTTCGCCAGCCGATCGGCGCTGTTCACGGGCGGACCATCTGCGGCCGAGTGTAGATCCGTGCCGTGCAACATTGACGAAGGTCATGCCGCGCTTGCCGGGCAGACCTGGCGGAAGGGGCAGTAGCCACACGCCACCGGGTTGGGCCGTGGCGTGAACTCGTGCGCCGCGATGCCCGCGATCGCGCCACGCAGCTGGTCGCGCGCCTTTGCCAGGCGCGCCGGTTTAGGCGTCGTCTCGCCGACAAGGCCGCTCTCGAGGAAGTCCAGCTGCATCGCGACCGGCAGCTCGCCGGTGCGCTGCTCGTGGGCCAGCGCGTACGTTTGTAGCTGGAGCGAGTCGCGCGCCTTTTCGTCCGCCTTGTGTTGAGCGCGGACCTCGGACGATTTGTAGTCCACGATGACCGCGCCGCGCTCCTCCTGGTCCAGCCGGTCGACGCGTCCGCGGATGCGCATGCCGTCGAGCTCGAACTCGAACGGTCGCTCGACCGCGACCACCCGCGTGGTGCTGCTGGCCAGCACGCGCGTCCTGAAGCCGGCCAGCTTGCGCAACCCGGCAGAGAAGCGTGCCTCCTCGTGCTCGCGCGACAGGAAGCCCTCCGACAGCCAGCCACGACGGAACTCGTCGAACAGCGCCTGCTCCGTCGGCGTATCCCCTGCAGCGACCCGCAGGTGGAACCACGCGACGGCAGCGTGCAGGGCCCGCCCATAGGTCAGCGAATGATGGGCCGGCGCGGGCAAGCCGACGACGTGGCGCAGCCGGTAACGTTCGGGGCAGTCGAGGTACTCCTCGAGCATCGAGAAGCTGAACGACGAAGGCGGCAGCTCGGCGATATTTCGGGGGACGACAGCGGCGGCGGCCGGGGATGGAGCGATGAGCGGCAGCCGACGGTTGCGCGGCTCGGTCGTCTTGTCTACGGGCAGGTCGAGCGCCTCTGCGATGAAGGGCGACGGCCGGCGCCGCCCACGGCCGCCCGGACCTGTTTCGTGACTGCTCAGCACGAGCTCGTCCATCGCCCGAGTCATGGCCACGTAGCACAGCCGTCGCTCCTCGCTGAGCCGATCGTCCGCCTCGTCCGGCACTACGTCATGCAGCTCATGCCAGGGCACGCTCAGCGCCGGTGGCCTCCCGTGGACCGGAAACCGGCCGTCGACCAGGCCGGTGAGGTGGACGTAGCGGAACTCGAGACCCTTGGCGCGGTGGACCGTCAGCACCGACACGGCATCGAAGTCGAGCGGACCCGTATCCGCGATCTCGTCGCCAACCTCGATCAGCTCATCGAGGTGCGGCACCAGTGCAGCGACGCGAGCGTCAGCGAGCAACGCCGAACGCGACCGGACCAGGTCGAAGAAGCGCGCGACGAGCCGTGGTGCCGCGGCGTCATCCTCCGCGGCAAGGCGTACCAACCGCCCGCTGCGGCGCAGGTGGTCGTACAGCACCTCACCCGCGGTGCGCTGGTGCGACGACTCGATCGCGACGCGCAGATCCGCGACCAGACGGCGCGCCGCGGCGGCGAACTTATCGCCCACAGGCACGGATGCGTCGTCCGCCAGGCGGCCGAGGACCGACCAGAGCGGCTGGTGGGCGTGACGTGCGTCAGCCAGCAAACCGGTCAGGCGCTCGCCACCGAGCGAGTATGGCCAGCTCGTGGCGAGCACGTACAGCTCGATCGAGTTCGCTGGATCGGCAATGCAGCGCAGCAGGGCCACCAGCGGCCGGATGTCCGGCAGAGCGAAGAAGTCGGCCGGGGTGCGCGTCCGAACGGGCACGCCGTGCAGATTGAGTGAGCGTCTCAGTGGCTCGATCTCCGCGTTGCTGCGCGCAAGGACGCACACGTCGCGCGCGGCGGCGCCGGCTGCGATACGTGCCGCGACCCGGGACGCCACGCCGCCTGCCTCCTCCTCCGGCGTCATGTAGACATCCAGTCGCACCGGTGGCGGCCGGCGCGCGCGGCGCACAGCGGTTTGAGTCGCGTCCAAGCCCTCGAGGTGAGGACGCGGTCCGTGGCCGATCAGCCGGGTTGCGGCGCGGATGATGGGATCGCGCGAGCGGTAGTTGCGCCGCAATACCACGCGACCGAGACCTGGATTGGCCGCAGCGAAGCGACGCGCGTTGTCCACGGCGGCGCCGCGGAAGGTGTAGATCGCCTGGTCCAGGTCGCCGACCACGGTCACGTTTCGACTGGCCGGGGTGAGCGCGAACAAGAGGTCGACCTGGGCGCGGTTCATGTCCTGGAACTCGTCCACAAGCAGGTACCGGTAGCGGCCGACGACCTCGTGGCGCACCGATGGCCGCTCGGCCAGCAGTCGGCCGGCCAGCGCCAGTTGATCGCCGTGATCGATCAGGCCGTGGCGCGCCAGGAGCAACTGGTAGGCGGAGTAGGCAGCCTGCTGTTCGGCCAGGGCGGCGGAGGCGTCGTGCTCGGCCTCGCCTGTTGCCCGGGTAGCCACCAGGGCGGCGTAGTCGGCCAGGCGCACGGGATCGATCCCCTCCTCCTTGGCGCGGCCGAACAGGTCGACCAGCGCGCCCAGGAACCGCGTCGGATCGCCCAGCGGCCGGTAGCGCTCGAGCCCGAGCGCAAAGAGGTTGTCGCGCAGCAGCACGACTGCCTCTGCGCGGGTGATGAGGCGCACGTCGCCCGGCAGGCCGAGCTCGAACGCGTATTCGCGCACGAGCCGATCGCCCAGGGCGTGGAAGGTGTAGATGGCGGCACCTGCGTGGCCGTAGGGCACGAGCAGGTCCACCCGGGCCTGCATCTCTTCGGCCGCTGCGTCCGTGAACGTCAGGGCCAGGATCTCGCGCGGTCGCGCGCGCCGTGTGGCGATCAGCCACGCGATACGCCGCGTAACGACCTCCGTCTTGCCCGTGCCCGGTCCGGCGACGACCAGCTGCGGCCCGCTGCGATGGGTGACGGCACGCCGCTGCTCGCGGTTGAGCCCCGCCAGCAGATCGCCGACGGCGGCCAGGCTGACCGGAGGCTCCGGCGCACCGGAGCCGCGCGTCAGTCGCGGACTGGTTGTGAGGACTGTCTCAGCGACCACGCGGCCAATTTCACGGCCGCTCGTGCCACCTTGCGTGGCACATCCCGAATCAGCGCGTGGCTGCCAGCCGCAACGCCTCTGCCTCCTCCGCTGAGACCGCCGAATCGGCCTTCCCGCCGCTGACCGGCTTGAGGAACATGCGCGTGGCCTGGCGGGAGTGAAGAGTCGATAGCACGAAGCCATCGCCGCGGGCGTCAAGCATCGCCAGCACGAACGACTGGTTGGAGCCGGTGTCCTCGAACGGGTTATAGCGGACGACCCCGACACGTTGCATCGCCTTCTGGGCGTTCGCCTCAGCCGCCTCGAGGCGCTGCGCCGTGGCGGCCAGCTGCTCGGCCAGCAGATCGACCCGATCCGCGTCGACGGGCACTGCCGCGGCGCCAGCGAGGCCACTCAACGCAGCGAGACGGCGGTTCACCCGGCGCAGGCGCAGCACCGCCCAGACGGCCACGAGCAGGCCGAGCAGGCCGCAGATCAATCCGGCGGCGGCCACGGTCGGCACCAGGCTCTCAGGGATCACGGACGCCATTCTAGGCGGCGCGCTAGACTCGCCCGCGATGACCAAGCGAGTACGCGGCGCGGCCCGCACGCACCGCCGCCCGGGCGCTCGGCCGGCCTCCGAACGAGGGGCGACGGCGCGCCGCCGGCCGGCGGAGATCGCGCCGACGAGCCAGCTCGAGGCGGCACCGGAAGCGGCCGAGCTCGTCGTCGAAGAGCGCCCAGCCGAGGCGGCGGCGGCCGAGAGCACGGTTCGCAGTCACGCCCGGCACCGCGTCAAGGCGGGCAGCCTCCTTGCGGCGCGTGCGGCCACCGAATACGTCTACGTGGCCAAGGACATGCGCCGCATCTTGATTGTGGCGAGCCTTCTGATCGCGGTGATGCTCGTGCTGTGGCTGTTGCTGGTCGTGATGCGCGTGGTGCCGCTGCCTTTCTACTAGACCGGAGCAACGTCGCTTCGCCCTAGGTGGACGCGTCGCGTTTCTGGCGTGCGGAGATGGTGCGCCGCCCTTCCTCGCGTTGGGCCATGACCTTGCCGGCGACCTTCATCGCGTTCGATTTGGTGCGCGCGGTCGGGTCGCGCTCGGGGCCGCCTGATTCCGCCGCAGCGTCGCGCGTCGCCTGGCGCGCGGCCATGCGCTCCCCGATGACCTTCTCGTAGCCGTGGTCTGACGGCTGGTAGTAACGCCGCTCGGCGAGCGCGTCGGGCAGGTACTGCTGCTCGACGTCGGCGCCGACGTAGTCGTGCGGATAGACGTAGCCGAGACCCGTGCCGTGGTCGCGCTGCTCGCGCCAGGTGGCGCTGCGCAGATGGTTGGGCACCGGCAGCGAGCCGTGGCTCAGGACATCGTCCATGGCCGCCCAGTACGCGGTGCCCGAGCGATTGCTCTTGGGCGCGGCGGCAATGTAGGCCGTCGCCTGGGCAAGCGCGTACTGCGCCTCTGGCAAGCCGACCCAGTCGAGCGCGAATGCGGCGGAGGTGGCCAGCTGGAGCGCGTGCGGATCGGCGTTGCCCACGTCCTCTGACGCGCTGATGATCAGCCGCCGCGCGATGAAGCGCGGATCCTCGCCCGCGGCGACCATCGTCGCCAGCCAGTACAGCGCCGCGTCCGGGTCGTTGCCGCGCAGGCTCTTGATGAACGCGCTGACCGTGTCGAAGTGGCCGTCACCGGCGCGGTCGTAGCTGAGGATGCGCTGCTGGGCCGCCGTCTCGATGTCCTCCAGCTGCGGCGCGTCGGACATGACCGCAGCGGACTCGAGCAAGTTCAGTGCCGTGCGCGCGTCGCCACCGCTGATGTCGACCAGGTGCTCAAGCGCGTCCGGCGCCAGGGCGACGTTGCCGGCCAGGCCGCGCGGATCGGCCAGCGCCCGTTCGACGACGACACGCAGCTGGTCGTTGGTGAGCGGCTCGAGACGGAACACGCGCAGCCGCGAAAGGAGCGCCGAGTTGACCTCGAAGTACGGGTTCTCCGTCGTCGCGCCGATGAGCGTGATCGTGCCGTCCTCGACCTGCGGCAGCAGCGCGTCCTGCTGGCTCTTGTTGAAGCGGTGGATCTCGTCGATGAACAGCACCGTCGAGCGGCCGCCCTCCTCGATCCAGGCGCGTGCGGCTGCGATCGCGGCGCGCACGTCGGCCACGCCGCTCATCACCGCCGACAGGGTCGCGAAGGGCGCGGCGACCGCCTCGGCCAGCAGGCGCGCCAGGGTGGTCTTGCCGCTGCCGGGCGGTCCCCAGAGCACCATCGAAGCCAGGTGGCCGCGCTCGATCATGCGCCGCAGCGCGCCGCGCTCGCCGATGAGGTGCTCCTGGCCGACGAACTCGTCGAGCGACTGCGGCCGCATTCGCGCGGCGAGCGGCGAATGTGCAGCCGTGCCCGACAGGTCGAGCGCCTGCTGAGCCTTGGGACTGCCGGCCGTACGACGCGCGGGCATGGGCCTACGCAGTCTAGTGCGCGCTCGTCGCCTGCCTGCCGGTTCAGATGAGCGCCTTCAGGACGTTCGGCCCTTGCCGGCGCGCGACCGCCGGCACCAGGCTCACGGACACAGCCATTGCGGATCGACCGCCAGGTGCCGCACGGAGGAAAGGCGATGAAGAGCATTGGTGTGCTTCTGATGTGTGTCAGCCTGGCAGCTGCCTGCGGGGCATCGACCACCCCGACGCCTGGGCCCACACCCACGGCATCGCCCGAATCGGTCACCCCTGCGCCAACCGGGTCGCCCATCGTCACGCCAAGTTCCCTGTTCCGTGATGATCTCGACCGGGCGCTGGCCGCCGGCTGGGAATGGCTGAACGAAGATCCCAGCGCGTGGAACCTGACCGAGGAACCCGGGTTCCTGCGCATTTACGTCACACCACGATCGATCCGCGATGAGGACCCGAAGAACTTCTTGGTGCGGCAGGCGCCGACCGGGGATTTCGTCCTGGAGACGTTCATGCGCTTCGAGCCCGTCCAGAATTTCGAGTTCGCCGGCCTGCTGATCTACGAGCAGCAACGCAGCGCGGTCCAGTTCGGGCGCGGATTTGCGCTCGATTGCGGCCCGACGTGCATCGGCAATGCGCTGTACCTCGAGGGTGTCGCCGCGGGCGTGTCGACCGGGCCCAACATCGCGACCAGCGTCGCCGAGACCGGAACGGCGTACCTGCGCCTGGCTCGCCTGAGCAACGAGTACACCGCGTTCTACAGCGTCGACGGCGCCAGCTGGACCATGGTCGGGCGACTCGAAGCCACGATCAGCCCGCAGTTCGTGGGCCTGATCGCGGGCCAGGGGCCGCCCGCAGCAAACGCAGCCGATTTCGACTACTTCGTGATCGGCCCGTAACGGCCCGGTTGGCCTCTTCCTCACGTCTCGGGCGATGAGCTGAAAGCCTCCGGGGCACGCGCTGCAGCCGGCCGACCGACTACCATCAACGCCTTCCAATGCGCCAGTGGAGGCACGCTTGAGCCGCTCCGTCAACCTTCGAATTCCCGGGCCGACCCCTCTTCCTGACGCGGTTCGCGAGGCCGGCGGGCGGCAGATGGTCAACCACCGCGGGCCTGAGTTCCGCGAGTTGATCGCGCGCGTCACAGGTCGCCTGCAGGCCGCATTCGAAACGCGCAACGACATCCTGCTGCTCACCTGCTCGGGCACGGGCGGGCTCGAGGCGGCGGTGGTCAACCACCTCTCTCCTGGCGACGACGTGCTGGCGGTGAGCATCGGCTCGTTCGGCGAGCGCTTCGCCAAGATCGCGGCAACGTACGGTGCGCGCGTCGCCAGGTACGACGTCGAATGGGGCCGCGCGGCCGAGCCGGGCGAGCTCGAGGCGCGCCTGCGAGCGATGGCCGCCGACGGCCGGCCGCCCAAGGCAATCCTGCTCACCCAAAACGAGACCTCGACCGGCGTGGCGAACCCGCTGGCCGACCTGGCCGCGACGGCGCACCGGGTCGCGCCCGACGCGCTGCTGCTCGTGGACGCGATCAGCGGCCTCGGTGCAGTGCCCTTCGAGACTGATGGCTGGGGCCTCGACGTGGTCGCGACCGGCTCGCAGAAATCGTGGATGGCGCCACCCGGCCTGGCCATGATCAGCGTCTCGGAGCGTGCCTGGACAGCCAACGCTGCGGCCACCATGCCGCGCTTCTACTTCGATCTGGCCAAGGCACGCAAGTCGCTCGCCAACGGCGAGACGCCGTGGACGCCGGCGGTGGGCGTGCTCTTTGCCCTGGACGTGGCGCTCGAGATGCTTGAGCGTGAGACCTATCCTGCCGTGTTCACCCGCCACGCTGCGTGCGCGGCAGCGGCGCGGGCAGGTCTGCTGATGCTCGGCTTCGAGCTCTTCGCCGACCCGGCGCACGCCTCGCAGACGGTCACCGCGGCCAAGATCCCGGCGGGCATTGAGTGGGCCGCGCTCAACAAGTCGATGCGCGCCAAGGGCCTTGTCGTGGCCGGCGGCCAGGAGCACCTGGCCGGCCAGATCCTGCGCATCGGCCACCTGGGAGACGTGAGCCTCGACGCCGTCGTCGCGGCGATCGAGATCGTCGGCCAGGCTGCTGCTGAGCTGGGCATGGCCACCGACCCTGGGCGGGCAGCCGATGCGGCACGGTCGGCCGGAACCGCGACGGCGGAGCGCACGGCGGTCGCCGCCGGGGCGTGAGGGTCCTCGTCGCCGAGCCGCTCGGACAGGCCGGGCTGGACCGGCTCTCGCGCGAGCACCAGGTCGACGTCCGTCTCAACCTGGCGCGCGACGATTTCCTGGCCGCGCTGCCGGACTACGACGCGCTCATCGTGCGCAGCCAGGTCCAGGTGGACGGCGCGGCCATTGCCGCCGCGGCACGGCTGAAGGTAGTTGGCCGGGCCGGGGTGGGCGTCGACAACGTCGACCTCGGCGCAGCGACGGCCGCGGGGATCGCCGTGGTCAACGCGCCGACGGCCAACACCATCGCCGCGGCCGAGCACACGCTGGCGCTGATCCTCGCCCTGGCGCGCCACGTCGCCGCAGCTGACGCATCCGTTCGCCGGGCCGAGTGGCGCCGCGCCGACTTCATGGGGGCGGAGATCATGGGCCGGACGCTGGGCATCGTCGGCCTGGGCCGCGTCGGGCTCGCCGTGGCCGATCGCGCCCGCGCGTTCGAGATGACGCTGCTGGGGAGCGACCCGTTAGTCAGCGCTGATGCTGCCGCCGCACGCGGCGTGCGCCGGGTCGAGCTCGACGAGTTGCTGCCCGCAGCTGACGTGGTCACGCTGCACCTGCCGCTCGCGGCTGCGACGCGCGGCCTGTTCGACGCCGAGCGCCTGGCCCGCATGAAGCCCGGCGCGCTGCTGGTCAATGTCGCCCGCGGCGGCATCGTCGACGAGGCCGCGCTGGCGCAGGCGCTCAGCGTGGGCCGCCTGGGCGGCGCGGCAATCGACGTCTTCGAGCACGAGCCGGTGCGCGACTCACCACTGTTGAGCGCCCCGAACACGGTGCTGACGCCGCACCTGGGGGCGTCGACGGCCGAGGCACAGGCCAAGGCGTCGCTGGAAGTCGTCGAGGGCGTGCTCGACGTCCTCGCCGGTCGGCCTGCGACCTACCAGGTCAACCGCTCGGGCTGACGCTCTAGCGGCGGTTGGTCGAGATGCGCGAAGCGCCTGAGCGCGGTCCGCGCCCCAACCGCGGACGACGGAAGATCAGCCGCAACAGGCCCATGCGGGCGTGGCGGTACGCGGTCGCGATGCGCATCAGCAGGATCGAGCCGGGCTGCCGGCGGCCGTAGACCGCCTCGACCTTGGCCGTGGCGAGCAGCTCCAGATCGGGCCGCGCGACCGGCACGATCTCGGCCAGTCGCGCCGCGTACTCGTAGGTCGTCTGGGCGGGTCGCGGCCCGTAGCCTAGGCGCGTCGCCAGTCGGGCGATGCCGCTGTACGCCAGCTCGGGTTGCGTTGAAGGTATGCGGCGCAGGGCTGCCCACGCCGCCAGGGCAACGGCGAGCACGACGACGCTGCTCGCGAGCAGCAACCACAGCGCGCCTGACGTTGGCGGCCCGCTCGAGGGGATGACCGGCGGGGCGCCGCCGCCCTGCCTGTCCTCACAGGCGAGTGGGTGAAGGAAGCACTCGGTCTCCTCGTCGATCGCAGGCGGCACGGGTTGGTCCGGGTTCGCCGACGGCGCCGGATTTCCGGTGGGCAGCCGGGTGGGCGCCTGGCCATTCTCGGCGTTGCCGGGTGTCGGGTCGAACTCGACCCAGCCGTAGCTCGGGAAGTACGCCTCCACCCAGGCATGTGCCGCGCCGCGATCGACGCGCCACGTGCCGTCTTCCTGCTCCTGGCCAGGCAGGTAGCCGAGCACGTAACGCGCCGGGACATGGAGCGCGCGGAGCATCATCACCATCGCCGTCGCGAAGTACTCGCAGTAACCCTTGCGGATACGCAGGAAACAGTCGATCGGCCTCTCGCCGGCACATTCGCCGCGCAGGTCAGTCGTGTACTCAAACCCGCCCTCGGAGTAGAGGTAATCCTGTACCGCCAGTGCGACGTGGTATGGATCGCGTTCACTGGGCTGGAGCGAATCGCGGATCGACTCCGCCGTGGAGTAGATGACGTCGCCAACAGCTCCGGGACGGATGTCCAGGTACGGCCTGATCCAGTCGGGATAGTCGGTGCCGGCCGCGGCCAGCTGCGCCGCCGTCAGAACGCCGCTTCCGCTGGTGGATCGGACCAGCGAGTCAACCGTGTACGGCACGCCGGACTTGATGCCATAGCTCAGTTTGCCCAACACGAACGCGCCATGCGCGCCATGCGTCGTCAACTCCACCGTTTGGTCGACCACACGCGGCACCGCCGGGGCGACGAAAACGTCGCCGCCGTAGTCGGTGGGGAGCACCTCGACGCTGACCTCGTGCCAGCCCGCGGCCGCCGTCACGGCCTCCGGGGTCTGGAGCAGGAGGTCATCGCCAGCGGCGATGACCTGAACCTGGCGTTCGAGCTGCTGCCAGGTCCGGCCGTCAAACGAGTCGTAGGTGGCCCCACGCCAGCGTCGCCCTATGCCGTCGCTGACTCTGGCCGTGAAGACCTCCTCGGACGACGACTGCCAGAAGTCGTGGATGGTCTGGCTGGGTGTGAACAGCACGTTCGGTCCACGCGCCGCCCCGGTCACTCCGCCGAGCCAACGGTTGATCGCGTAGCCGAACTCCAGGATGTCGTCGTCCCAGTCGGTCCAGGCGCGCGCCAACGGTGCCGAGCTGGCGTTGGTGGCGAGCATCGAGGAGGCAACGATGGCGACGGCCACGAAGACGGCGCCACTGCGCATGAACGAGGCCGATATGTCGGCCACATCGCGCATGCCGCGGATGCGCATCTTGAGCGCCTGCTCGCGCACGTTAAGGCGCACTGCCAACATGAGCGCCGCGGCGGCGAAGACGAGCACATGCAGGTACTGCTCGCGAGCGGTCAGCGACACGTTCAGCAGCACGATTGCGCCGGACAGCACGATCGCCGGCAGCGGGCGGCCTCGGCGGAAGACGGCCACCGCGCAGAAGTGGCCGGCCGCCCAGATCAGTGCGCCCAGCACGAGCAGGAAGACCGACGTCTCAGTGGAGCGCACCCCGAGCACGAAGATGTCCTCCACGAAGGTCGACACCGACACGTTCAGGTCATGCAGCCGACCCTCGATCGATGGCGCCTGCGAGATCGAGTTGGCAACCAAGTAGAGCAGCGCCAGCCCGCCGGTGAGCGAAGCGATGAGATGGATCCGGAAGATGCTCAGGACCGTCCTGGACAAGACCAGCCCGAGCAGCGTGCTGGCCAGGGCCGCGAGGGGCAGGAACCCGGTCTGCGAGCTGTGTGTGCCAACCGAGTAGCCGACCCAGCGGGCGTCATCGATGGCGATCGCACCGACCACCAGCATGACCAGCACCGATAGGACGGTCAGCCAGCCCTCGCGCGGGGTGATCGGCAGGTCGGGCAGCTCGTACTCTTCGACGCGCTCATCGAGCCGACTGTCGGGCCGAGCGGATCGGGTCATCCGGATCGCGCTCATCGCGAATGCACCAGCACCGGGCGCGGGCCGCGAGATACGAGCTGCGTCCCTATCGCCTTGCCGGGCACCATCGAGTGCCAGCTGAGATCGTGCTCGGCCAGCGCGTGACGCAGCGCTCGGGCCGCCTGTGGGTCCTCTGCCTGCGCGCTGCGAGCTTCGTCGTCGAGCGATGCCGCCTGGTCGTCTGGCGGGCTGAAGGCAGCGAACGCGGGCGCATCCAGCACGACGATCGCAGTTTCCACGCCGCGCGTGCGCAGGCCGGCCAGCGGGCGCACCCAGTGGGCATCGAGTGACGGCGTGATGATTACCGCGGTCATGCCCCGTCGCAGCCGGGCGACGTTCTCGACGAGCACCACGTGAAGCGGCCGGACGCCGTCAGCCATCACCGCGGCGAGAGTCTGCATGATCTTCAGGTACTGGCGCGGGCCACGGTCGGCGGGCACCGCAGCGATGTGGTCGCCCGATGCGGTCAGGGCCACCTTGCGATTCTCGGCCAGCGCCCGGGCGGCGATGGAAGCCGCCAGGCGGACGCCGTATTCGAGCGTCGATTCGTCGCCTGTCCCGGCATGCACGGCGCCGTACAGGTCGAGGAAGATCCACACGTCGGCGGTCTGCTCGAGCTCGAACTCTTTGACCAGCAGCTCGCCCTGCCGCGCGCTCGTCTTCCAGTGGATCCGGTTGTAGGCGTCGCCCGGCACATACGGGCGGATGCTCGTGGCCGAGGGCGTCGTATGCGGTGTGCGCACCCGCTCGGCGTGGCTACCCTCGACGAATGCCGGCGGCAGGCGCCAGCCGGGGAGCGCCTCAACGCGCGGATAGACGATGACGGTCGAGTAGCTGCCCACCGCGGCGGTCGACTCGAACAGTCCCAGCGGATCACCGGTGCGCAGCGCGAGCGGATCGACGCGGTAATGGCCGCGCCGCGTGAGCGTGACGTGGACCGACCACGAGCGCTCGCCGCGCGGCCCGATGGCGATCGCCTGGCCGGGCAATCCGACCGGCAGCGTGGTCGGGTTGTGCACCACCAGCCAGGGCTTGGGCAGGCGGCTGGTGTTGCGCACGGTGTAGTTGGCGCGGAGGGTGTCGCCCGTCTGGGCGTGCAGCCGATCGAGCACGTAGCCAGCCTCGAGGTCGCTCAGGCCGAAGCGCGTCACGATGTACGAGCCGCCGACGACGATCATGCCCAGGTAGACGAGCAAGAACAGGAACGGGGCGCCAGTCGACAGGGCAGCGACGATCAGCACCAGCGCGGCGACGAGGATTTGGACCCGGCGCACCATCGCCGACTTCCCTAGGCCGGTCGGGCCTGTGGTCGGTCGGAGCGCGCGCCCCGCATTTCCACGGGCACGCTGTCAAGCAGCTCGCGGATGATCAGCGTCGAGTCGACGTCGCGCACAGTTGCCGCCGTCTTGACGATCGTCCGGTGAGCCAGTGCCGGCACGGCCAGCGCTTTCACGTCGTCGGGAATGACGTAGTCGCGGCCCGCCAGAGCGGCGTAAGCCTGGCCGGCGCGGTACAGCGCCAGCGAGCCACGCGGCGAGGCGCCGAGGTATATGTCGGGATGGTTGCGCGTCGCGGTGACGAGGCGAACGATGTACTCGCTCACCTGCCGATCGACGTAGATCTCGCGCACATCCTCCTGCATCGTGCGCAGCTCGTCGGCGCTGACGACCTCATCGAGGTCGTCGATCGGGCGGTGGCTCTTGTGCTCGTCGAGGATGAGCACCTCCTCGGCCGGCTGCGGGTAGCCGAGTTGGATGCGCAGCATGAAGCGGTCGAGCTGAGCCTCGGGCAGGGCGAACGTGCCTTCGTACTCGATTGGGTTCTGGGTGGCAATGACCAGGAACGGCTCGGGCATCATGTGGGTCACGCCGTCGATCGTCGCCTGGCGCTCCTCCATGCACTCGAGAAGTGATGACTGGGTCTTGGGCGTCGCCCGGTTGATCTCGTCGGCGAGCACGATCTGGGCCATGATCGGGCCCGGCCGGAACTCGAACTCCTGCGTCTTCTGGTTATAGATCGACAGGCCGGTGACGTCCGACGGCAGCAGGTCGGGCGTGAACTGGATGCGCCGGAAGGTGCAGCCCAGACTCTTCGAGATGGACTTGGCGAGCGACGTCTTGCCGGTGCCGGGAACGTCCTCGATCAGCAGGTGCCCCTGGCACAGCAGGGCCACGAGCGCAAGGCGCACCTCGGCGTGTTTGCCGACGATGACCCGCTCGACGTTGGTGATGACCTTTTCAGCCGACTGAGAGATGGTCATTGGCTAGGCCCCTCCTGCCTGGTCCGACGTGTGCAGCTTGCCCTCTGCCGTCTGGGCTCGGTCATGAAAGGCGTCGAGAGATAGTACGCCGAGCACGCTCCGGTGGTTCCCAACGCTATCGTTGAACTCCGAGATAAGCACTCATCAGTCGCCCGGCCAGCGGCACGGCGCGCTGCGCACCGGCGCCACCGCCCTCGACGATGACCGCGACCGCGATGCGCGGCGCGTCCGCCGGCGCGTAGCCGATGAACCACGAGTGCGGCGCTGCGTCGCCACCCAGCTCGGCCGTGCCGCTCTTGCCTGCCGTCGGCACGCCCGGCACCTTGGCGGCGCCGGCGAAGGCGCGCCCATACTCCCCCTCCACGGCGAGCCGCATCGCGTCCCCGATGATCTGCGCCGTGTCGTATGAGCAGACCTGTGACCACGCCTGCGGCTCGAGGGGTGTGACGCTGCCGTCGCTCGCGGTCAGCCGGTCAACCAGGGTGGGCCGCATCAACACGCCGTTGTTGGCGATCGTCGCCGCGACGAGCACCATCTGGAGCGGCGTGACCAGAACCTCCGCCTGGCCGTAGGCGGCGTTGGCCAGCTCGACCCGATCGCGGAAGCCGTCGAGCGGTCCGCCGCCGCCGGTTATCTGGCTGGGCGAGCTGGGCAGGTCGACCGGGATGCGCGCGCCAAAGCCCAGCCGGACCGCCCACGACTCCAGGTTGGCGGCGCCGATGTCCAGCCCGGCGTGGGCGAACCAGATGTTCGACGACACCTCCGTCGCCTCGTAGAAGTCGAGCGGGTGGTCGGTCTGGACGCCGCGCGGGAAGTCGTGCACGCGGAAGCCGTCGACCAGGAAGCCGGCGTCGTACTCGGCCGGCTGGTCGGGATACGTCGTCTGGGGCGAGATCGCGCCCGAGCCAAGTCCGGCGATCGCGGTCACGATCTTGAACACCGAGCCGGGCACGTACAGGCCCTGGGTGGCGCGGTCGAGCAGTGGCGAGTCGTCGCGCGCCTGGAGCGACGCCATGTAGCGCCGGCCGCCGTCAGGATCGACCACGCGGTTGGGGTTGTAGGTCGGGCTGCTGACGAGGGCCAGGATGCGCCCGGTCGCTGGCTCGATGGCAACCACGGCGCCTTTCTGGTCGCCCAGGAGGTCAACCGCGATCCGCTCCAGGTTGATATCGAGCGACAGGTGCAGGTCGGACGGGTCGTACGGCTGACCTCGGAACTTGCGCAGCAGCTCGTCGCCCGGGCGGAGCGATACCAGGCCGGTCAGCTGAGCATCGTATGCGCGCTCCAGGGCGGCCGTGCCGAAAACGGTGCTGCTGTAGCCGATCACCGGCGCGGTGTATGGATAGTCGTACTGGCGCAGCCGCTCCCCGTCCGGGCCGCGCACGTTGCGCGCCAGGACGACGCCGTTGACGTCGTAGATCGTGCCGCGCGGCGCCGCGCGGGCCGCTGCCAGGCTGAGCGGGTTGAGCGGATCGGCGGTGAGCGCCTGGGCCTGCACGACCTGCCAGTAGGCGAGGCCGCCGGCGAGCGCGGCGTAGGCCACCGCCAGCGCGAGCGAGAGCGACAGCAGGCTGCGGGCAACCCGGGGCGGGCTGCTCGGCTGGCCACCGGGGAGCGCCGGCACTGCGCCGCGCGTCCGCAGCCGCGGTCGCAGGTGGAGGCGCAGCTGCTGCAGCGCGAGGCGGCGGCCGCGGGGCGCCGGCGTTCCGCCCGGACCGCTCACGAGAGCGCCTCCTCTACTCGACCGCCCACCTGGCGCGCGCGCTGGGCAGCGCGCCGGATCACGTTCGCCCGCGCGCCCGGTGGCGGCGCCTCGACGGCCCGGTCGCTCAGCGCCAGGAGCAGGCCGACGACGGCGCCGTTGACCAGCAGCGATGAGCCGCCGTACGAGATGAACGGCAGCGTCACCCCTGTCAGCGGCAGCACGCGCAGGTTGCCGCCAGCGATGATGGCGGCCTGGACGACGATGACCAGCGTCAGACCGGTGGCGAGCAGCGCGCGGAAGTCATCGGCCGCGGTCGCCGCGATGCGGAAGCCGCGCTGGGCGATGACCAGGTACAGCCCGAGCAGCGCCAGCGCGCCGAGCATGCCCAGCTCCTCGGCCAGGGCCGCGAAGACGAAGTCGGTGTGGATCGCCGGTATCGAGGGCACGTCACCGACCGACGGCAGGCCCGCGCCGAGCCCGGTTCCGAGGATGCCGCCGCGGCCATAGGCATACAGCGCGCGGATGACCTGATAGCCGGCACCCTGCGGATCGGCGAAGGGATCGATCCAGATGTTGATCCGGTCCTGGACGTGGGTGAACAGCACGTACAGGACGGCGCCCCCGGCGAGGAAGAGCAGCACGCCCAGCACGACGTACGAGATGCGCCGCGTGGCGACGTAGAGCAGCGCCAGGAAGACCAGGAAGTAGAGCAGCGCCGCGCCCAGGTCGCGCTGGACGATGACGATCGCCAGGGCGAGGCCCCACATGGCGAGCATCGGCAGCAGGTAAGGGAGCGGCGGCAGGGTGAAGCCGCGCATGCGCGTGCTGCCCGAGGCGAGCAAAGCCCGATTCTCTGCCAGGTAGCCGGCCAGGAAGACGACCAGGATGACCTTGAGCAGCTCCGACGGCTGGCCGGATATGGGGCCGATGCGGAGCGTCAGGCGCGCCCCGCCAACGACGTCGCCGAAGACGAAGACCAGCAGCAACAGGGCAATTCCAGCCGCAGCCCAGGTGTACTTGTAGCGGCGCAGCCAGCCGTCGCTGCGGACGAAGATGGCGATGGCCGCCAGCAGCGAGAAGCCGACCAAGATCCAGGCTAGTTGGAGCGGGCCGAGCGGCAGCTCGCGTCCGGCGATCGACTGGGTAACCAGGTCCTGCGGCAAGCGATTCATGAGCAGCAGCGAGATGCCGGCCAGCATCGCCGCAGTCGGAAACAGGATCTCGTCCATGCGCCGCCCGGTGACCACGAACGCGACATGGATCAGCGCCAGTGCGATCAGGTACACGGTCAGCAGCGAGGCGTTACCCAGACCGAGCTCGCCGGTGCGAAACGATTCGAGACTCGCCCAGCCGACAACCAGGCTGACGCCGACCACGGCCAGCAGGCCCAGCTCACGCCAGCGCAGGTGCGGTCGGATGCCGGCTCGGTACAGGGCGCGGCTCATTGTGCTCTACTCCGCAGTCGGCCTACGGCCGCTGCTGCGCGCAAAGCGACCGCTCCCTGAGCGTTCCGCCGGGCCGCGTTCGTTGCCTGCGTTCACTCCTGGCGGGCGCGCTCCAGGCGCATGCGAACCTGGCCGATCTGGACCTCGTCGCCGTAGCCCAGCGGCGCGAGCACCTCGACGCGCTGGCCGTTGAGCCACGTCCCGTTGGTGCTGCCGCGATCCTCCACGTACCAGGCGCGGCCGCGGAACGTGAGCAGCGCGTGCTCGGCTGAGACGAACGAGTCGTCGAGCACGATCGAGTTGTTGACGTCGCGCCCGAGTGAATTGACCGCGTCCAGGGCGATCGAGGTGCCCGCCTGCGGCCGGCCCTCCGGTGACCCGACCACGAGCAACCGCGCCAGCGGTCGCCCGGCACCGGCCACGCCGGCGCGCAGGTCGCGCCATAGGGCGCGCGCGACGACCACGAAGAAGGCGTAGATGAGCAGCACAAAGCCGATGCGCAGTGCCCACAGGCTGAGGGTGAAGACGTCCATTCCGGACGCCGAAGTCTACGGTGCCGGCTCGACCGTGACCGTCGAGCTGCCTATCTGGAGCACGTCGCCCGGTCCGAGCGCGATCTCGATCACGGCTGAGCCGTTCAGGAAAGAGCCGTTGGTGCTGCGCAGGTCGGTGTACACGAGCATGCCCAGCCGAATGCCGATCTGGCCGTGATGACGCGAGACCTTGTCGTCGGCCAGCACGATGTCGTTGTCGAGCGCCCTGCCCAGGCGGATCGTGCCCGGCCTGACATTGATGTGCGACACGGGCTGGCCCGGCGTGCGCACGGCGAGCTGGGCACGGGGCGTGTTCGGCCGGGGAGCGGCGAAGACGGCGGTCGCACCCGGGACGGAGTCGTCCTGATCGCCGGCGGCGGCCGCAGCACGGTCTTCGCGTTCACTCGAGTCGGCAGTCGGCCCGGGCGTCGCCGTCCCAGCCGGCGCGGGGGCCGGGGCCTTGACGGCGGCCGGGGCGGGAGCGCGATCGGCGTAGACGCGCACGTCACCGCTGGCCACAGCGGCGGAGGCGATGACCTCGACCGATGGGCGGGCCCCAAGCACGTACTGGTGGGCGCGGGCGTAGACGCGCACCTGTTCGGCCAGATCACGCGTCAAGGCCGCCAGGTCGCCGTCCAACGCGGCCACGTCCGCGGCGTTCAACAGCACGCGGTAGTGGGACGGCACGTAAGCACGGTGGTCGCGCACGGTGCGCTCGGTCTCGATGGCGCGCTCGATGCCGCGCTGGATCTGGACGCGCTCGGCGCGGTCCTGGAAGAGGCGCGCCGCCGGCCGCTCGAACAGGCGCTCGAAGAACCGCTCGACGGCGGTCAATGGGCCTGCCATCAGGTGGCCGAGTCTAGCAGGGGCACGCTGCGCGGCTGCCTTGGGACCATCTGTTGCCGGGTGCGGTACTGAACGTTGGCTTCCGCGTGAGACGGCCGTGGGCGATCCTCTATTGATGCAGGGGGTGGACGTGTTCTGCGAGCGCTGCGGTTCGCTGCGGCCGAAACCGGAGGCGATCACGCCCCGGTCTGCCGGAGTGCTCGCGCGGCGCGTACTCGACGCGGTCGGCATCACGGAGGCCCAGACGCGACCGGTCGACGACTGGCTGCGGCTGTGCCTGAACTGCCGCGGCTACTCCTGCCCGACCTGCTGGAACGACGCAGACGGCATGTGCCAGACGTGCGCGCCGCTGCCGGAGCCTGTCTACGTCGCGGAGCCTGAACCGGAGCCGGTCTACGTCGCGGAGCCTGAACCGGAGCCGGTCTACGTCGCGGAGCCTGAGCCGGAGCCGGTCTACGTCGCGGAGCCGGA
>Ga0214473_10001476_pt1 | contig 30897 bp, 37 predicted proteins | sample RVTome_7_FD_203509 | JGI IMG/M metagenome (GOLD analysis project Ga0214473, IMG submission 203509) | Soil microbial communities from uranium-contaminated site in the Upper Colorado River Basin, Wyoming, United States - RVT98D197 | ecosystem: Environmental > Terrestrial > Soil > Contaminated >...
GCACCACCGCATCCAAGGCTTTCTTCTGTGGATGATCGGACTTGTATTGTTAACAAATCCTTAACCGAGTGAGTCTGTACCGGGCATCTCTGCCTGATAATGAAACAACATCGGATTGCCGACCGCGGTATCGTGCGCCTCGGAATTGCTCTTCGGTGGCAAACCCAACCATCGCCAGCTTGCTAGAATAGCCCCTCGGCCCCGGCCCAGCCTGTGGTCAGTGCTTCGGTCCAGTGCGGGAAGCCGTTCGCGGCCGCCTGCCGGGCAGCCGCTGCGTGATCATAGGGCACGGCGCGCAGGCTGACCGCCCAGCGTCCGTCTTTCCGCTCCAGAATCGCGTAGCGCGCGTCCGGGGAACCGTGGTTGATCTGCAGGCCAACGCTGCCCGGATTGACGATCAGACGACCGTCGCGCAGGCGTACGGCGCGCGAAAGATGCGTGTGGCCACAGAGCAATACAGGGAAGTCGAGGCCGTCCGCCTTTGCGCTCACATTGGCTTCATCGGGCAGTTCGGTCGATCGGCCGCGCCACCAATTGTCGAGCCATGGCTCGGAATCGTCGGTCGGCGTGCCGTGGCACATGTAGATTTCGCTGGCCACGCTGAGCGTTGCGGGCAACCGGCCGAACCAGTCCAGATGCCGCTGCTCGAGTTGGGTCATGGTGAAACGGTCGACCGCATCCAACCCGTAGGAAGAGCGCTCGATCAGCCAGCGCTCGTGATTACCCCGGATAGTGGGGAAATCGGCTTCCATCAGGATATCGGCCACCCAATTGGGCTCCAGCGGCCCACTGACCATATCACCCAAGTTGACAGTGGAGTCGACGCCGCGCAGTGCAACATCGTCGAGCACCGCCTCGAGGGCGAGACGGTTGCCGTGCACATCTGAAATGACTGCGATCCGCATTGCCGGATTGTGCTTCAGGTTCGGGCAGCTAGATGATCACAGCTGCCTTGAGTTTGACCAGCCCGTGGTTATAGCCTCCACCCAGTTCTCGAAACCCAGTTCCCGGGCCTGAGCGGCGGCGGCATTCCAATCATAAGGCAGAGCATGCAGGGCGACCGTCCATGCTCCTCCATGCTTTTCGACAATGGCGTACCGGGCGTCAGGGGAACCCAGTGCCATGGGCAGGCCGACACTGCCCGGATTGACCACCAGCCGCCCATCGGCAAGCCTTAGCGTCCGTGCGATATGACTGTGCCCGCATAGCAGCAGAGGATAGTCGAAACCATTGGCTTCGTGCTCGATAGCCTTGCGGCTCATATGGAACACGTCGCCTTCGGGCGTGGCGCCGTCGAGCCAGAACACATCGTCCGCCGACGGCGTGCCATGGCACATGAACACCTCGCCCGCGAATACCCGGTTGAGCGGCAGCGCCGCCAGCCAGTCGCGATGCCGGCCATCGAGATTGCCGCGAACCAACGCGTCAACTTCCCAGTCTTGTTCGCGGCCTTCGACTACCCATCGGTCATGATTGCCTCGGACGCCTGGGACGTCGAGTTCGAGGAAACGGTTCGCTGTCCCCAGGGGATCGAACGGACCGCTGACGAAATCGCCGAGCGCCAGGATGGCATCGACCCCCTGTCGCTCGATGTCCGCAAGGACCGCTTCAAGGGCAATCAGATTGCCATGCACATCGGATATGACGGCAATCCTCATCGGCTCAGTTCGCCGGCCTCTTCTTGGTACGGAGCGCTGTGAGTTCCCGCCGAAGCTGGGCGATCTCTTCGGCCTGCGTCTGAACCAGCTCGCGCAGCGCGTCGAAATCGTCGCGCTTGACCACGTCCATGTCGGCCATGAAGCGCTCGGCCTGGGCTTTGACGACCGTCTCGACCTCACGCCGCACACCGTCGGCCACACCCGCTGCCTCGTTCATCAAGCGGCCGATATCGTCGAAGATTCTACTGCTCGTGGTCATGGGATTATCCTCGCGCCTTGGCCGCATCGCTGGCCAACAGTCGACTATGTAGGACCTCGCGACCGGCTTGACCAGAGCCGGAGCATGCTTACATGGTCGCGGGACCCTTCTGGAGCCAAGCCCGCGTGCCCTTCCCCAATATCGACCCCATAGCCCTCGCCATCGGCCCGTTTGCGATCCGCTGGTACGCCCTGGCCTATCTGGGCGGGGTGCTGCTAGGCGCCGCCTATGGCATGACACTGCTGGGCCGCAAGTCATTGTGGCGCGACGGCCGACCGCCGTTCGAACCGGGCGCCATCTGGGATTTCGCCTTCTGGGCGGTAATCGGGATCGTCGTCGGCGGCAGGCTTGGCTATGTGCTGTTCTACAACCTGCCCCACTATCTCGCTAACCCAGCCGACATCGTCGCGGTGTGGGATGGTGGCATGTCGTATCACGGCGGCATGGTGGGGCTCATGGTCGCCATGGCGCTCTTCACTCGCGCCAAGGGCGGCTATATCCTCTCCTCACTCGATCTCCTGGGGGCGATCGCCACCATCGGACTTTTCCTCGGCCGGCTCGCCAATTTCGTCAACGCCGAGCTCTATGGTGCGCCGACCACCATGGCTTGGGGCGTGATCTTTCCGACCGACCCCGAGCAATTGCCGCGGCATCCAACCCAGCTGTACGAAGCGGCGCTCGAAGGCGTGCTGCTCTTCCTCGTCATCCGCTACGCCACGCACGTGGCCTGTGCCCTGCGGCGGCCGGGCCTTGTCGCCGGCATATTTGGAATCGGCTACGCCCTTTCACGCATCGCGGTCGAATTCGTTCGCCTCCCCGATGTTCAGATTGGCTATCTCTACGGCGGCTGGGTGACGATGGGGATGGTGCTGAGCCTCCCGGTTCTCCTCGCAGGCATTGGGCTGGTCGTATTCGCCAGCTGGCGCGGACGCGGGCACGTCCGTGTCTGAGTCGTCGGCACCAAGCCTGCCCGAACTGATCGACATGCAGATCCGCGCCAACGGACCAATGTCGATCGCATCCTACATGGCGCTCTGCCTGACGCATCCGCACAAGGGCTATTACAAGCAGGCCGACCCACTGGGCGCTCGGGGCGATTTCATCACCGCCCCAGAGATCAGCCAGATATTTGGCGAGCTTATCGGCTTCTTCTGCGTCAACCTCTGGCAGCAGATGGGCGAGCCCAAGTCCTTCACCCTGCTCGAACTCGGCCCCGGCCGCGGCACGCTGATGCAGGACGCGCTGCGAGCCGCGAGCAAGGCGGAGGGGTTTGGCGACGCGCTCCACCTGCAGCTCTTTGAGACCAGCGAGGAACTCAAGGCGCAGCAGGCGATCCGCCTTGGCCAATACTACCCTTACTGGCCCAGCGAGATCGATGAGGTAAGCGACGATCCGCTGATCGTGGTCGCTAACGAGTTCTTCGACGCCCTGCCCGTTCGCCAATTCGTCAAGGGCACAGCCGGGTGGCATGAACGCCTGGTGGGTCTGAAGGATGGCAAACGCAGTTTCGGGCTGTCACCCACCGCGATTCCCGAGAGCGCCTTGCCCGCGGCCGTGCACGGAGCCGCGCCGGGCGAAGTCTACGAAGTCTCGCTCGCCGCTGCCGATGTCATGCAGCGGCTGAGCAAGGCCGTGGGGCGGCTCGGCGGCGCCATCCTCGCCATGGACTACGGCTATGTCCTGACTCGCACGGGCGAAACGCTACAGGCCCTGCGCCGGCACGCCTATGCCGATCCGCTTGCAGCACCGGGCGACGCGGATATCTCGGCCCATGTCGATTTCGGCGCTCTTGCCGCCGTGGCGACAGGAGCCGGGCTGACCGCCCAGCCCCTCGCGACGCAAGGCGATTTCCTGAGGCGCCTTGGCATCGTCGAGCGCGCCGAGATGCTGTCCGCTGCCAATCCAGACGAGGCCGGCAACATAGCGGCAGCCCTCGATCGCTTGACGGGGCCAGGCCAGATGGGTGAACTGTTCAAGGTATTTTGCGCCGCCAGCCCCGGCCTTGTCCCGCCCGGATTCTCACCTTGAGCATTCCCTTCGAACAGAGCCGCGCCCTTGCCGCCCTACCGGGGGTGCGGCACGGCTTCTTCGGCCGGCGCGGAGGCGTCTCGACGGGAATCTTCGCGTCGCTTAACGTCTCCGAGGCCAGCGGCGACAAGTTGAATCTGGTCGCCAGCAATCGCGCCCAGGCCACTGAAGCAATAGGCTTCCCGCACACTGCGTTGGCAACGCTGAAGCAAATCCATTCCAATTCTGTCGTCGTACTGGCGAGCCCACCGAACGGTGATCACCCCCCCCAAGCCGATGCGATGGTGACCAACCTCCCGGGGTTGGTCTTGGGCATTTTGACCGCAGATTGCGCGCCAATCCTGCTGGCGGATCCGCAGGCTGGCGTCATCGGCGCGGCCCATGCCGGCTGGAAGGGCGCGGTGGGTGGGATTGCATACGCCACAGTGCTCGGCATGGTCAGCCTCGGCGCCGACCCCGCCCGCATCGTTGCGGCGATCGGCCCGACCATATCGCTTGCCAATTACGAGGTGGGTCCGGAATTTGCTGCCGACCTCCTGGCACAGCATCGCGACGCGGCCAACCGCATCGGCCGGCCTACCGGCGGTCGCGAGCACTTCGATCTCCCCGGCTTCGTCTTCGACCAACTTCACGGCGCCGGCGTCGGCCTTGTCAACGATCTGGGCATTTGCACCTACGCCGATCCAAAGCGCTACTTCTCGCATCGGCGCGCCACCCATGAGGGCGGTGTAACGGGCCGGCAGATAGCGCTCATCGGCCTTGCCTGACTTCCTTCACCTTTAGCCCATTGGTGGATTGCGCCGCCCCAAGCTGCACTATAAACGTGCGCCCAGGCCGCCGCCGAATGCGGCGTTACTATCGGGATGGCGACATGAAACTGGTCACCGGCAACTCCAACATCGCCTTGGCCGAAGCCGTCGCCAGCTACCTCGAACTTCCGCTCACCGACTGTACGGTGAAACGCTTCGCCGACAACGAGATTTTCGTTGAAGTGCACGAGAACGTTCGGGGCGAGGATGTATTCATCCTGCAGTCGACTTCGTTCCCCGCCAACGACCATCTGATGGAATTGCTGATCCTGACGGACGCGCTGCGGCGCTCCTCGGCCCGGCGCATTACGGCAGTTGTTCCCTATTTTGGTTATGCGCGCCAGGATCGCCGCTCGACCGGCCGCACCCCGATATCTGCTAAACTCGTCGCTAACCTGATCACCGAAGCCGGGGTCAATCGCGTGATCACCCTTGATCTCCACGCCGCCCAGATCCAGGGATTTTTCGATATCCCCACCGACAACCTCTATGGCGCTCCGGTGATGACCCGCGACATCCAGGAGAACTACGATACATCGCGGTTAATGATCGTTTCGCCCGACGTGGGTGGCGTCACCCGTGCTCGCGCCATTGCACAGCGGATCGGCGCGGACCTCGCCATCGTCGACAAGCGCCGGCCGCGAGCCGGAGTGTCAGAGGTGATGAACATCATCGGCGACGTCTCCGGCCACGCCTGTATCCTCATCGACGACATCGTCGACTCCGGCGGCACGCTGGTGAATGCGGCCGAAGCCCTACTCAAGGCGGGCGCCCGGGAAGTCTCGGCCTACATCACCCACGGCGTCCTCTCTGCTGGGGCGTCCGACCGCATTGTCGCCTCCAAGCTCAAGGAACTAGTGGTCACCGACTCGATCGCCGAGACCGACGGCGTACGCTCGGCCGAGAATATCCGCCGCATTTCCATAGCGCCGCTGATCGGCGAGGCCATTGCTCGCACGGCGAGCGAGCAGAGCGTTTCCAGCCTCTTCGACTAACTTTTCAAAGCCTCACTGCCGAAATCGACACCCCTCGCCCGACATTGCCATGCCGGGCTATGCTGCCGGCGGCGAGGAGGGGACGAAACCGATGAAATACATGCTGATGCTCTACGCCGACGAAAAGGCCGGCGCCCAGATTCCCGCCGAGGACATGGCCAAGGCAATGGAGACTTTGTACGCCTACCAGGACGCGCTGACCAAGGCCGGCGCCTTCGTTGCGACTGCTGCCTTGGCGCGCACGTGGGACGCCAAGACGCTGCGGATGGAAGGCGGCGAGGTCAAGGTTCGAGCCGGCGGCCATTTCGTCAACGAGGGTGGCGAACTCCAAGTCCACGATGGACCCTACGCCGATACGCGCGAGCAGTTAGGCGGCTACTTCATCATCGACGTGCCCGACATGGATGCGGCCCTGAAATGGGCTGCCAGATGCCCCGCGGCGCAGTGGGGTTCGATCGAAGTCCGACCCTATTTGAACGGTTTCTGACACTTGAGTTAACGTATTCTGGTGCCCGAGAGTCGAAATGGCCGCGGCCCTCCCGTCATTGTAGCATCGGAGCATGGTGCTCCGACCTACAGACGGGAGAATCCGATGAAGTACGTGCTGCTCATCCACGGGGACGGGACAAGGATGAATACGGCGACGCCGCCCGGCAGCGGCATGAGCCACACCGCCACAAGCATCCGCGTCAGGGGCAAGACCGACGTGCCCGATCTCGACCACGCGGTCGCCGGGGCGGAGCGCTGCCAAGCTGCCGAGCACGGCACCATTGAAATACGGCCGGTCTGGCCCACACACATCGAGTAAGGAGGCACCGGCATGCGCTACATGATGCTCATCCATCACGACGAGGATGCATTGGCAAAGGCTGACCAGGGCAAGCTCTGGGGCGAATATGCCGCCTTCAATGATGCCCTCAAGAAAGTCGGCCAGCCGGGCATGGGCCTCCAGCCCAGTTCCGCGGCGACGACTGTGCGCGTCAAAAACGGCAAGACCGACGTCCTGGATGGTCCCTACGCCGACATCAAGGAGCAGCTCGCAGGCTATTTCACGGTGGATGTGCCGGACCTCGATCAGGCGATCGCCTGGGCCGCCCGCTGTCCAAGCGCCCAATACGGGTCGATCGAGATCCGTCCGCTACGGCAGGACGGAGGCAGCTGAGGCGTGCAAGCGAAGGGCAACGAGGCGAGGTCGGCCGCCGAGCGCGTGGCGCGAGAGAGCTACGGCCGCCTCGTCGCCTTTCTTGCGGCCCGCACGCGGGACGTGGCGGGCGCCGAGGATGCGCTGGCCGAGGCCTTTGCCGCAGCCCTCCGCATCTGGCCGATCGAGGGCGTTCCGAACAATCCAGACGCCTGGCTGCTGACTGTGGCGCGCCGCCGTCAGACCGACGCGGTGCGCCGCCGGCAGACGCGGACAGCAGGCGAGGAGCATTTGAAGCTCATGGCCGATGAGATCGAAGCTGCTGCGGCCGCGCCTGACGAAATCCCCGATCGGCGACTGGCCCTGATGTTCGCCTGCGCCCACCCGGCGATCGCGCGGGGCATGCGGGCGCCGCTGATCCTCCAGACCATCCTCGGGCTCACGGCGATCGACATCGCCTCCGCCTTTCTTGTCCCACCCGCCACGATGGGCCAGCGGCTGGTGCGCGCCAAAACGCGCATCAAGGACGCAGGTATCCCCTTCCGCATTCCAGACAAAAGCGAGTTGCCCGAGCGACTCGATGCCGTGTTGGAGGCGATCTATGCCGCCTATGCCAAGGGCTGGGCCGAGATCGGCGAAACCGGCGCGCCACAACTCGCGGACGAGGCCATCTGGCTCGGCCGCCTGACCGTTTCGCTGCTCCCCGACGAACCCGAAGCCAAGGGCATGCTGGCCCTGATGCTGTACACCGAAGCGAGGCGCCGTGCCCGTCGCGACAGCGACGGCGCCTATGTGCCGCTCGAGGAGCAGGACATCGACCTTTGGGACGATTGGCAGATCGACATGGCCGAGTCGCTGCTGCGCGAAGCAAACGCCGGCGGCCCGAGCGGCCGTTACCAGATCGAGGCGGCGATCCAGTCTGCGCATGTGGCGCGCCGCATGCTCGGGGAGCCGAATTGGCCTTCCGTCGTGGCGCTCTATGACCACCTGTTCTCGCTCACCGGCTCGCCGGTCGTCACCCTCAACCGCGCCGCTGCCCTCGCCGAGATTGAAGGCCCCGTTGCCGCGCTTGCCATCCTCGATGTGCTTGCAGCCGACAAGCGCATAGCTGACTACCAGCCCTACTGGGCGGCCCGTGGGCATCTTTGCGTAAGGGCCGGGCGAAAGGACGAGGCGCAGGAAGCGCTGACGCTCGCCATCGGGCTCTCCACCGACCAGGCCGTCCGGCAGCATCTGCACAAGCAGCTCGAAGCGCTGCGCGACGGCTAGTCCCCTTGCTCCACCTTTCCCTTTCCTTTATATCCCGCCGCCATGAAGCGCCTGTCACCCCTGGAGGACGGGCGCGCGAGCTATGATCATCATAGCTTGCACCAACCCATGAATGGAACATTCAATGGCTGCTACCGAGCTCAAGGCTCAGGCGCGGACCGGAGTGGGCAAGGGGGCCGCTCGGGCACTGCGTCGCGAAGGTCTCATCCCCGCCGTTATCTACGGCGACAAGAAGTCCCCTCTTCCCGTCTCGATCTCCTACAACGAGGCGATGAAGCACATCTATGCCGGCGGCTTCCTCTCCCATGTCATCACCCTGGATATCGACGGCCAGAAGCACAGGGTCATCCCGCGCGACTACCAGCTCGATCCGGTCAGGGACACAGCTCTGCACGTCGACTTTCTGCGCATCGGCGCTGGATCGAGGCTGAACGTGCAGGTGCACGTAAGCTTCATCAATGAAGAGCAGAGCCCGGGCATCAAACGCGGCGGCGTGCTCAACATCGTGCACCACACGCTGGAGCTGAACTGCCCCGCCGACGCCATCCCCGATCACGTGACGGTCGACCTCGCCGGACTCGACGTCGGCGACTCGATCCACATCGCCGGAGTGCAGCTGCCACCCGGCGTGCAGCCGCACACCCATGAAGCAGACCTCACCGTCGCCACCATCGTCGCCCCGTCGGGCATGCGGTCCGAGGCAGGCGAGGCTAGTGCCACCGAAGGCACCGTCGAAGGCGAAGCCAAGCAATAACCCCTGGTCGGGGGGGCCTCCCCGGCCGCCCCGCCACAGGAGACCCTGCGATGCAGCTGCTTGTCGGCCTCGGCAATCCCGAGGAAAAGTATCGCAACAACCGGCACAATATCGGTTTCATGGCGATCGACGCGATCGCCCGAAGGCACAGTTTCCCGCCGTTTCGCCAGAAATTTGCCGGCCTGATCTCCGAAGGCAACATTGCCGGCGAAAAGGTCTTGCTCCTCAAGCCGCAGACCTGGATGAACAATTCGGGCGACAGCGTGCAGGCCGTGGCGAGCTTTTATAAGTTCGAGCCGGAAGCCATCACCGTCATCTACGACGAGATCGATCTTGCCTCTGGCAAGGTGAGGATCAAGCGCGGCGGCGGCAATGGCGGACACAACGGGCTGCGCTCCATCGATCCGCAGATCGGTACGAACTACCGCAGAGTGCGACTCGGGGTCGGCCATCCCGGTCACAAGGATTTGGTGATGCCCCATGTGCTGGGGGATTTCTCCAAGGCCGAGATGGTTTGGTTTGCCCCCCTGCTCGACGCCATCGCCGAGAACGCCGACCTCCTGGTCAAGGGTGACGACAACGGGCTGATGAACAAGCTCGCCATCGCGGCCGGCGGCGATAGCGCCGAGCGGCCGCAGCGGACGGACACCGCCGATCCGGCTCGTCCGAAGGCGCAAAGCCACGTCCGCGCCGCGCGCCGGCCCGAGCCACAAAGCAAGATGCCGGAAAGCGGCCCCATGTCCGCGATGCTGAAGAAGCTTTTCGGCGACAAGGACAGCTAAGCAATTCCTTCCCCGCGTCCAGCGGGGCGCATTGACATCTTCCCCCATCCGCACGATGTGGGGGCAAGTATTTTCCGGAGACTATCATGGCATTGAAGATGGGCATCGTCGGCTTGCCCAATGTAGGCAAATCGACGCTTTTCAACGCCCTGACGCGCACTGCGGCAGCGCAGGCGGCGAACTTCCCGTTCTGCACGATCGAGCCAAATGTCGGCGAGGTTGCCGTCCCCGATGAGCGGCTGGAGCGACTGGCCAAGGCGGGAAAATCGGCAACGACCATCCCGGCTCGGATGAGCTTCGTCGATATCGCCGGGCTGGTGAAGGGTGCCAGCAAGGGCGAAGGCCTCGGCAACCAGTTCCTCGCCAATATCCGCGAATGTGACGCTGTGGTTTACGTGCTGCGCTGCTTTGAGGATCCCAACATCATCCACGTGGCCGGCAAGGTCGACCCGATCGCCGATGCCGAAGTGGTCGAGACCGAGTTGATGCTCGCCGACCTCGAGAGCCTCGAGAAGCGCGTCACCGGTCTCGAGAAGAAGGCCAAGCAGGGCGACAAGGAAGCCAAGATCGCCTTCGACCTGGTCGAGAAGGCGCGCACCCTGCTCTACGAGGGCAGGCCCGCCCGCCATGTCGTCCTCGCAACGCCCGAGGAAGAAAAGGCGTTCCGCGAGCTGCAGCTCCTGACCGCCAAGCCTGCGCTCTACGTCTGCAACGTCGATGAAGCGTCGGCGGCCACCGGCAACGAGTGGACTCGGAAAGTCGCAGACTACGCCAAGACCCACAATGCTGCGACCGTGGTCATATCCGCTGAGATCGAGAGCCAGCTGGCGCAACTGCCTGAGGCGGAACAAGAGGAATTCCTCGCCACCCTCGGGCTCGAAGAGGCAGGACTCAACAAGCTCATCCGCGAAGGATACAAGCTCCTGGGTCTGCAGACCTATTTCACCGTCGGCCCCAAGGAGACCCGCGCCTGGACGATTCACAAGGGCGACAGGGCCCCGCAGGCGGCAGGCGTCATCCACTCCGATTTCGAGCGTGGCTTCATCCGCGCCCAGACCATCGCCTATGAAGACTATGTGAACCTGGGCGGCGAAGTCGCCGCCAAGGAAGCCGGTAAGGCCCGTGACGAAGGCAAGGACTATGTCGTCAAGGACGGCGATGTGATGCTCTTCAAGTTCAACACCTGACGCAAGTCGATGAACCCGATCACCGTCAACCGCCGCCACTACGAAGATCTCGCCCTGGGCGAGGTCGTCGACCTCGGCCACGTCATGGTGAGCAAGGAGATGATCATCGCCTTCGCCAGCGAGTTCGATCCCTTCCCGTTCCATCTCGACGAGGCAGCGGCCAAGGCCTCGCTTCTCGGCGGCCTCGCGGCGAGCGGCTGGCAGACGGCGGGATTGAGCCTGCGCATGCTGACCGACAGCTTTCTCAACACCATCGCGTCGATGGGCGGCCTGGGCTTTTCCGATCTCAAATGGCGGAAGCCGGTGATGGTGGGCGATACCATCGGCGGCACGGTGACCATCGCTGCCCTGCGGCGGTCCAAGCACCACCCCGAGCGCGGCATCGTCACGCTCGACTTCGATATCCGCAACCAGAAGTCCGAGCCGGTGATGTCGATGCGGCTCGCCAACCTCGTTGAACTGCGCGGCCCGTCCATACCGCTGACCGAGGCAGCCGAATGACCCGCTGGTTCGAGGACATCGTCATCGACGAGGCCTTTCCGCTCGGCAGCCACACTTTTTCCGCCGATGAGATCATCCGCTTCGGTATGCTTTATGACCCCCAGTATTTCCATGTCGACCAGGAGGCCGCCAAACATAGCCATTTCGGCTCGCTGGTGGCGAGCGGCTGGCACACCGTGAGCGTGGGCCATCGCAAGATGGTCGATGCGCTCTTCGCCGAGGAAGAGCGGCTGCGTGCCCTGGGACAGGAGCCTGGGGTCTCCGGCCCCTCCCCGGGCGTCAACAAGATGGATTTCAAGGCCCCCGTGCGGCCGGGGGATACCGTCGCCTATACGCTCACGGTCACCGGCAAGCGTCCGTCCAACTCCATTCCCGGCTGGGGCCTGCTGTTCAACAGGCTCGACGCCATCAACCAGCATGGCGAACTGGTCTATCACGCCGAACTGGTCGGCTTCTCGAAACTGCGCGACTATGAGATGCCGCTGCGAATGAGATTGCTTATGGCGTTGACCAAGATCCCCGGATTGGGGAAATTGCTGCAGCCGTCGCGCTGAAACAGACTGTCGGGTACCCCCATGCGCTCACTCTCCCTCGCTGCCCTCTTGCTGCTGGTTTCGACCGGCGCCAGTTTCGCACAGGCGAGCCCCGCCGAGGGGAACTGGGCCTGCACCGCCAATATCGATGGCACCAAAGCGGGGATTCTCACGATCTTTGCCGGCAGCTACGGCTACGCCTCGGCCAATTTCGGTTCGACCGCCTCGGGCACCGGCAATGTGCAGCTTGCGACCGACGGCGCCACCTTCGTGGACGGCAACCTACTCACCAGCGCCGGCATCAACATTGCCCTCCTGAGTTTCGACGATCAGGGCCGCGACATACTCACGCTCTATACGCCTGAAAAGCCAGTCCTGACCTGCAGGCCGCGCTAGTAGCTCAATCTGAAGGCACCGAGATAAGTCTTGTTGCGCGTTGCGCGGGCACGGGTGGAAGAGGGCGCTCACACCAGCTTATCCAGCATTCGCATGCGGAGCGCAGCCTCGACTGCGTGTACAGCCTCTGGAGACGGCATGGCACCGTCTCCAGTTTCACCCAAAGCATACTTGATCCGCGTCAAACCATGGGCAACCGTCACGCTTTCGGGCACCGGCGCCTGCCCGGGATAGGTCGGCGGGTCCTCGCTATAGGTGACGAAGAGGCCGATCGGCTCACTGTCGTCATCGCGGAAACGGAGGAACACGCGCACGGCGGTTCCGACACGACCGTGCGCACTTGCATGGTGTGAAGCTAGCCGCGAATCCCCAACTACCACGACGTCAAACTTCTCGTGCGCATCGCCCGCCCCGAGCGGCAGATCGCGCGCCAAAGTATCGAATGCCCGACTCAGGCAGCCCCAAAAGTCCGAACCGTCGTTGTCTCCTAGTGGAGCAATCTCCGCGCCGATCGCCTGCGCCACCGCCCCAGCGAGACCTCGTGATCTTGAATTCGATAAGTGAAACAATACCACCGGGCGCATGATCGCAACCTGCTATCTGCAATCTTTCCTATACAGCATGTACGCAGATTCACCGTTTTGATTCAAATCAACTTATCGGACAGTCCTCGTGACTTGCTATGCGAGTAAACTGCGCATCAGTACTAAGTCAACGGCGACTCGGAGCAACGTTTTGTGCCATGACCACCACGCCGGACGACGGCAAACCAGAGCTCAGTGGAGATGTTCTGCAAGACCAATTGTGTCTGCGCCCGAGAACACAACCCCCGGGCGAGCGCAACGCCCGGCAAGAGGAGCACGCCGTCAGTGGCCCTCGAAATCGATGAGCTTGTAGACGTCCACCCCCATGTGCCTGAGCTTCTCGGCGCCCCCCAGATCGAAGAGATCGATGACAAAACCCGCATGCGCAACCATGGCGCCAGTGCGTCGCAGGAGGCCAACGGCCGCGAGAGCAGTACCTCCGGTAGCGATGAGATCGTCGATCAAGAGCACCCGGTCGCCTTCCTCCAGCACATCGGCATGAATCTCGATGGTATCGACGCCATACTCGAGCGCGTAGTTCTCGCCGAGCGTTTGGCCCGGGAGCTTGCCCTTCTTGCGGATGGGCACAAAACCGACCCCCATGCTGATGGCAACACCCGCCCCGAAGATGAAGCCGCGCGCCTCGATGCCCGCCACATGGGTAATGCCTAACCCGCGATGCGCTTCGGCCAACCGGTCGACGCTCTCGCGGAAGCCCGCGGGGTGCTCGATCAGCGTCGTGATGTCTCGGAACAGGATGCCCTTCTTGGGATAGTCGGGAATGGAGCGGACAAGGGCTTTGAGGTCGAGGGGCATGAAGGCTCCAGGGAAGCGAACAATGAGCGGCAAATGGCGAGTAGGCATAGCAAAGGCCGGCGCGGGTGTAACCCCTGCGCTGGTGGCTACGCGCGGACGCTAGTTGGCTAGGTGAGCTTCCTGGAGCCGACCAGCCGCCGTGCCGCGACGCCCGCCTTGTAGGCAGTGGCGAGCACGGCCTCGGCTGCATCAGCGCGCATCTTCGGCGTGATCAGGAGCGGCGCGGCCTTGATTCCGGCTCGGACCATCGGATGTCGGGCGAGCGTCGCAGCCACGCCGGCCGCGGTTACTGCTACACGAAAAACCGACATCTTTTCCCTCCTATCCTAGCGCACGAACCGATATTGAGCGGTTTGGCCGGAAACGCAAGCATAGCGAACGGATGGGGCAGAGCGATGGCAGGATCGGAAATGAAAAGGGCCCCGGAGGGGCCCTTGAAGATTGCGCGCAAACGCGCGGTCAGTGCTCGACCTTGCTCCAGAGCTTCTGCTTTACCAGCCACATCAGCCCGGCGAAGACCACGAGGAACAGGATCACCCTGAACCCGGTCTCCTTGCGTTCGACCAGGTGCGGCTCAGCCACCCACATCAGGAACGAGGCAACGTCGCGCGAATACTGCCCGACGGTCTGTGGGAACGCCGCATCTTCATAGGTGATCAGCCCATCCTGCAGCGGTGGCGCCATGCCGATGGCGTTGCCGGTAAAGTAGTGGTTGTAATATTTGCCGTCGGGCACCTCGGCGCCTTCGGGCGGCGTCTCTTCGTAGCCGTTGAGCAGGGCCTGAATGTAGTCGGGCCCACCTTCCGAATAGCCGGTGAAATAGTTGAGGATCCACCCAGGGAAGGGCTGTGTCGTGCCGCGTGCCTTGGCGATCACCGAGAAATCGGGCGGCAGCGCTCCGCCGTTGGCATCACGGGCCTCGGCGTCCGAAGCGAAGGGCGAGGGCCAAGGATCGGCCGAAACGCCGGCGCGAACGCCGCCCTCGGAGCTGGAGTCGGCAATCTCGTATTCGGCGGCAAGCGCCTTGACCTGAGCCTCGGAGAAGCCCGGCCCGCCATGCTCAGAGAGGTTACGGAACGCCAGCAGGCGGGCTGAATGGCAGCTCGAGCAGACCTCCCGGAAGATCTGGAAGCCACGCTGCAGCTGGTTCTGGTCGTAGGTGCCGAACACACCGGCAAAGCTCCAGGGCTGCTTCTGGATCTCGGGGGCCGCGTGCACTTGCGCCAGGGCCGGGCCGGCGGCCGACGCCAGGGCCATCAGGGCGGCAACGAGGATGCTCTTGATCTTGATCATTCTGATGCGGGTCCTGGATGGTCAGTACTATTCGGCGGCGACGGGGGCAGCCCCGCCGGCATGCGACTTGCTCAGAACAGATTCTGAGATGCTGGTCGGCAGTGGCCGAGGCGTCTCGAGGCGTCCGAGCAGCGGCAAGATGACGAGGAAATAGGCGAAGTAGTAGGCCGTCGCGATCTTGGCGAGCAGCACGTAGATGCCTTCGGCCGGCGCTGCACCCAGATAGGAAAGGAGCACGAAGTTGGCGACGAACACCCAATAGAACGGCTTGAACATCGGCCGGAAATTGCCCGAACGAACCTTGGAGGTATCGAGCCACGGCACGAAGAACAGGACGAGGATGGAGCCGGCGAAGAAAATGACGCCGCCAAGCTTGCTGTCGATGAAGAAGATGTTGAAGTCGATGGCGCGCAGGATCGCGTAGAACGGCAGGAAGTACCATTCGGGCACGATGTGGGCCGGGGTCACCTGGCTGTTGGCCATCACGTAGTTGTCGGGATGGCCCAGGATATCGGGCGCGAAGAACACGAACCATGCAAACGGGATCATGAAGACCACGGCCGCAAACAGGTCCTTCATCGTGTAGTAGGGGTGGAACGGCACCGTATCGCGGCCCGATTTCACCTCAACCCCGATCGGATTGTTGTTGCCGGGCACGTGCAGCGCCCAGATGTGCAGCACCACTACCGCCGCGATCACGAACGGCAGGAGATAATGCAGCGAGAAGAAGCGGTTGAGGGTCGCATTGTCGACCGCGAAGCCGCCGCGCAGCAGCTGCAGGATCGGATCGCCGACGATCGGGATGGCGGCAAAGATATTGGTGATCACGGTCGCGGCCCAGAAGCTCATCTGGCCCCAGGGCAAGACGTAGCCCATGAAGGCGGTGGCCATCATCAGCGCAAAGAGCAGCACGCCCAGGATCCAGAGAATCTCGCGCGGCGCCTTGTAGGAGCCGAAATAGAGGTTACGGAAGATGTGGATATAGACTGCGGCGAAGAACATCGAGGCGCCTACGGCATGTACCGCCTGCAGGATGCGGCCGCCATTGACGTCGCGCCGAATATGCTCGACCGAGTCGAATGCCATTGCGACATTGGGGGTGTAGTGCATCGCCAGCACGATGCCGGTGACGATCTGCACCACCAGCATGATCGCCAGGATTGCCCCGAACGTCCACCAGTAGTTGAGATTCTTGGGTGTCGGGAAGTCCATCAGGTGTTCTTTGGACCACCGGATGATCGGCAGGCGATCGTCGACCCACTTCTCGATCGCAGAGCCGGGGGTGTAGCTGGATTCGTGACTGGCCATGTAGAAGGCTCCCCCTTAACCGATCTGCACAAGCGTGTCGGAGATGAATTCGTAGGCCGGCAGAACAAGGTTCTTGGGTGCAGGGCCTTTGCGGATGCGGCCGGCGGTATCGTAGTGCGAGCCGTGGCACGGGCAGAACCAGCCGTCGAAATCTCCCGATTCGCCCACCGGGACGCAGCCCAGGTGGGTGCAGTTGGCGATCATGATCAGCCATTGCTCGTGGCCCGGCTTGGTGCGCTGCTCGTCGGTCTCGGGATCCTTGAGGTCGTTGAGCGGCACCGCCTTGGCCTCTTCGATCTCGGCAGCTGTGCGGTGACGCACGAAGACCGGCAGGCCGCGCCACTTGATGGTAACCGACTGGCCTTCTTCGATGGCGCTGAGATCGAACTCGATCGAGGCCAGCGCCAGCACAGAAGCATCCGGATTCATCTGGTCGATCAGCGGCCACACCGCCCCGGCAACGCCGACTACTGCCACCGCACCGGTGGCGACGTAGAGGAAATCACGCCGCCCCTGCTTCGGTGCGTCCTTATCGTCTTTATGGGGATCCGTCGCCAAGGTTAAGCTTCCGTGTCTTGAGCCCTGATCCGCGCCCCAGGTCGCCGGAGCTGCCTGAGACGCAGCCACGACCGGCGGCCGCGTTCAACGGCGCGTGATTTTGCGGTTCTTTTTGCACTCTCCTCAGCACTTGTCCAGCCTACGCAGAGATGACTTCGCGGGCATGCGACACTATACCCACTGCCGATGCATCGCCGCCTCACCAAGGAGCCGAATATCCCCATGGAGCTTGCCCTCTACCAACCCGACATCGCCCAGAATACCGGCGCCATGTTGCGGCTGGGCGCCTGCCTCGGCGTGCCGGTCCACATTATCCATCCCACCGGCTTCGCGTTCTCGCGGCAGGCGATGCGGCGCGGTGGCCTCGATTACCTCGACCACGCCGATTTCGTCGAGCATGCGAGCTACGCCGATTTCTCCGCCTGGCGGCGCGCGGCCGGGAAACGCCTGGTGCTGCTCAGCACCAAGGCGGCGGCATCGGCCTATGACGTGCGCTATGCCGATGCCGATGTCGTCATGGTCGGGCGCGAAAGCGCCGGGGTGCCGGATGCGGTCCGGGACGAAGCCGAACTCGCCGTCCGCATCCCCATGCGCCAAGATATGCGCTCGCTCAACGTGGCCATGGCGGCCAGCCTCGTGCTAGGGGAAGCACTGAGACAGACGGGCGGATATCTGGCGCTTGTCCAGGCTAGCAGCAATCTCAAATGAAAAGGGCCGGCGGAAACCGCCGACCCAGCGCACTTTCGACTGCTAGAAGTGCAAGCTCAGGCCTGCGGTTACCGCATGCGTTACGTAGTCAACGGTCGACGGACCAAGGTGGACGTAGCTCGCCTGATTGTAGTCGGTATAGCGATATTCGATACGTCCTGTGACTTGCTCGGTGAACGCCAACTCGGCGCCCACGCCGGCCGTCCAGCCGCCCACGACCGCCGTCTGCACACCACCCGCCAGCGGGACATACTGCGTGCTCAAACTGGTTGCCGCCAGACCGGCTGTGGCGTAGAGCAGCACGTTGTCAGCCGTCCACCCGATACGTCCGCGCAAGGATGCAAACCAGGTCTGGTTGATCTGATAGAGTTCACCCGGCGGACCGCCGTTACTGATCGTCGAGCCGTTCGCATTGGTCCAGTTCACGTCGCCTTCAAGGCCGAGTATGAAGCTCGGCGCAACAGCCCAATTGTAGCCCCCATGCGCCCCCAGCAGGAAACCGGTTGTCCCAACTGTAATGGGTTGCGCCGGATAGGCCGGAATATTGACTACGCCGCTGCCGGCGAGCCATCCCCCATGCACGCCTATGTAGAACCCTTCCCAATCGAATACGGAATCGGGAATGGCAACTGCCTCGTCGATAATGAGGTCAGCCGCACTTGCGCCTGTCGCAAACAAAGCAAGCAACACCGATGTCGCTATTGCACGTTTCATGTACCGCTCCCAAACTGCACCAGTGACAACAATATGCGCCATAATCCGCTGAGTCGCTGTAGCGCCCCTGCAACTCGCGTAAGGAATAACGCGTGCAGAAATGGTCATCGATACTGACCAAAACGACTAAAGATGTCACCGCCGACTTTCAACTTGCGCTGGGCTAGGCACCAACAGAACCGAACGAACAGGACCAGCTCCAACATGACCTCACCGACCGACATCGAGAGCAGAAAGCAGAAAGCCAGCGCCTGGTTCCGGCAGCTGCGCGATGGACTTTGCGCCGAATTCGAGACCATCGAGCGACAGTTGAAGGGCCCGCATGCCGACCGCGCGCCAGGGCGCTTCGTCCGCGAATCGTGGAAGCGGGCCGACCACACCGGCAGTGAAGGCGGCGGCGGCGAGATGTCGATGATGCACGGCCGCGTCTTCGAAAAGATCGGCGTCCACATCTCCACGGTACACGGTCAGTTCTCGCCCGAATTTGCGCGGCAGATGCCCGGAACCGAGGAGAACGCCAGCTTCTGGGCCTCCGGAATCTCGCTGATCGCGCACCCCTGGAACCCCAACGTGCCGGCGGTTCACATGAACACCCGCATGGTCGTCACTTCGAAATCATGGTTTGGCGGCGGCGCCGACCTGACCCCGGTACTCGACCGGCGGCGGACCCAGGACGACCAGGACTCGATCGACTTCCACGAAGCGATGCGCGCCGCCTGCGTCGCGCATCCCCAGGTCGACTATGGCCGCTACAAGGCCTGGTGCGATGAGTATTTCTACCTCGCCCACCGCAAGGAACCGCGCGGCATCGGCGGTATCTTCTACGACCATCACGACAGCGGCGATTGGGATGCCGACTTTGCCTTCACCCAAGATGTCGGCCGCGCCTTCCGGGAGATCTACCCGGTATTGGTACGCCGCAATTTCGAGACGCCCTGGACCGAGGCCGACCGCAACGAGCAATTGATCCGGCGCGGCCGCTACGTCGAGTTCAACCTGCTCTACGACCGCGGCACGACGTTCGGGCTCAAGACCGGCGGCAACGTCAATTCCATCCTCTCCTCGATGCCGCCCGAGGTGCGCTGGCCGTAGGCATTTTCCTCGGGTTGAGCGGCTGGCGGATTGTGGCCCCCTGCTCCCAGCGCCGCGCGGGAATTCGCCTCGTGCCCCTCACCGAAATCTCGATTGCCGGCTTTCGCTCGATCCGGAACCTCGGGTTTCCATTGCGGCGGCTGACCGTGCAGGTTTGGCAACTGGGTCGGCAAGACCACTTCGATCCCTTGATCAAGCTGATCCACGCAGCCGCCAATGGCACCCTGGCCGGAGAGATCGCGCGGGGGCCGGGCTCGGTTCACGGCCACACTGCCGACCATGGCTCCGAGAAGGACTAGTTCGTCCTCACTCTCCTGGTGCAGCGCCGGGGACGGCGGACGCGGCAGGTGTGGGCTCTTCGAGTGGCGGAGGCGCGTCGACGGTATCGATCCGGCCAAGGGGCTGGAAGAACCTCCCGCCCGCCACAAGCAGCGCCGGCAGGATAAACAGGTCACCGACCAGAGCCAATCCGAGGGTTGTCACGAAGAGCTGCCCGAATAGGGCTACCTGCGGCAGCTCCGAGAAGGCAACGATCGCGGTGCCAGCGCACAGGATGACGGTCGTGGCAATGATCGCGCCCCCGATTCGGTCGAGCGTCTGCTTGACCGCCGCAACATGGTCGTGCCGCTGCTCCCGCCGTTCCTGCACGTAGTGCGACAGGAAGTGGATCGTGTCGTTGACGGCGATGCCGAAGGCGATCGTGAGAGCCAGGACCGTGGTCAGCTGCAACCCGGAACCAGAGGCCCAAAGGTACGCCTCTGTCCCCAGGATGGGGAAGAGATTGGGAATGACCGACACCAGTGCAATGCGCCAGGACATGAACGCAAATCCGATGACGAACAGGTTGATGATGACGCTGCCGGTCAGCGCGAGCTGCAGGTTGCGCACGATGTTGTCGGTCGCAAACGTGGTCAGAAGGCGAAATCCGCCAACCTCGGCATCGGTGATACCGGCCGCCGCCAGGTCCGTATCTATGCCGGCGACCAATCTCTTGAGATCGTCGGAGGGGATAATGGTGGGCATGAAACCGGTCACCAAGGCCTGCGTGTTGTCGTCGGTGACGAAGCGCCGCTTCATGAAGGGTCCAACGGCGCTGAATATCTCGTCACGGGTAAAGCCGGAGTCCGCATAGTGCTTGAAACTGGCGGCCGAGATCACCTTGTTCTGCCCGAGGTGCTTCTCGAGAATCTCATGCACCGCCTTGATCGTCTCGAAATCGGCATCGCCCACATTGGCAATGCCCTGTTTGAGCGGCACCCGCACGTATAGCGGCGCGACGCCGCCGACCCCCTGGTCGATCTGCTCGGCCGCGGTCAGGGCGGCAGAATCTTCGGCCATGACGTCCTCGAAGGAGAACCGAGGCTCAATCAGGAAGTACGGAATGACGAAGAGGATGGTCACCAGGGCCCCGATGGTCGAAACCCAGCGGCCGTACCGGCTGGCGAGGAACCACGCCAAGGGTACTGGCGCGGTGAGTGCGAAGTTGGGCGCCTTGGGCGCTTTGAAGCCAAGCCGCAGGGCCAGCTTCAGGATGAGAGGCTGGAAGCACATGATGCCGACGAAACCGAGCGTACAGGCGATGACGCCGGCATATGCAAACTCTGTAGTTCCCTGCCCTGGCGTGAAGCCTAGGGAGGCAAACGCAATAAGTGTCGTCAACTGGCTGAGCGTGCTCGCCGGCCCGACATGGCTCAGTGTCAGACTGATCGCCTTGTTCGGTTCCACGCCGTCCCGCCAATACGCAAGCCAGTTAAAGATGAAGAACAGACTCTCGGCGAAGCAGATCACCAGCACGAGCGTGGTGACGATAATGGTCAGGAACGAGAACGAACCGAAGATGAGCAGGACGATGCCCATCGTCCACAACACGGCGATGAACGGCGTGGCAGCAACTAGAATTGCACCCCAGAAAGAGCGAAGTGCAAAGAGGGCAATAAGCGCGCCGAGACCGAACCCGTAGATGGTGAATTTCACCTGATCGTCGACCGCGGCGTTGAGCATTTCCGAGGTCCAGATCGGCGGCCCGGTCAGCTCCACGTGGATGTCAGCACTCTCATATGTCGCCACCATCTCCTTGAGTTCGGCAATCATCGCCTTGGTGCCCGGCCCTTTGGAGAGTTCGGGATCAGGGAAAAGGATCATCACCACCCCCGACAGATCGGGGCTGATGAGGTTGCGCATCATCGGATCGTTCATCTGCAGATCGGCCATTGCCGCCCCGATTACAGACGAGTCGAGCATGCCTTCAGGGACGGCTGGGAGCGTCCCACCCTGGCCATCGGGCTTGCGCAGAGAGAAGGCCGAGAGCGTCCCGGCGGCGTATTGGTTGAGACTGAGCTCCAGCGCCAGCTCGCGCATCTGCTCTAGTACTGCCGGATCAGTCAGCCGGGGCGAGGTGACCAGCAGATAGATATCGTTCTCGAAGGTACCGAAAGTATCGGCGAGGCGCTTGTAGGTGTCGTAGTCCTTGCCGGAGTCTGCGTAGACCCGCAACAAGTCGCCGTCGACGTTAGCTTTGGGGACCTGCCAGACTGAAACGGCGGTCAACAACAACAACAAGAAGCCAATCAGCTTCGGGTATTTCATTGTTACGTAGCCGAGATACTCGAGGCCGAAGCCAATCGAGCGGCCATGGGTCAGCCGGTTCCATATCCCTGTGCGGGGGGTAGAAGTCGACATTGTCTCTCCGCAAGCTAAAGCGACCGCCTCCGGCCCTCTGTCGCCGCCTCCTATGAACCCGATCGACGATTTTGCCAAGCCACTCCCCGGGCATTTGCCCTGCCCTTGCCCCATTGTGATGCTCCGATAATCGGCCAAGAACGGAGGAGGATCGGATGAAGCAATTCGAATGTGGTTCGCTCGTACCCGGATGCACCTGGCACACCGAAGCTGAGGAAGGTGCCGAGATCGTTCGTCGTGCTGTCGAGCACTTGCGGACAGATCACGGCGAGTCGGAAATCCGCCCCAATATGGTCGCGCAGATCAAGGCGCGCGTGCACGAGGCGCCCCAGACACGGCACTAGGCGGGACCCTAGCGCAGCGTCTCCGAGCGTTCGACTTTTGCCAGTAAAGTGTCGCGATCGAGGGCGAACCTGCTCTCGATCCAGAGTTGTTCGAGCCGGTCGAGTTCGGCTCCCAGTGCCTTGCCCGGCCGCATGCCGAGGCGCACCAGGTCCCCTCCGCTCAGTGGGAATCGCGGCACATCGAGCGATCGCAGCTGCTCGGTGACGGCGAGCCGTCCTGCATCGGACCAGTCGGCAAGCACTGCCGCCACCTCGACGCCGTCGGCCAAAGCGGCCGGATTCCGGTAGGCGGCCTCATGAAGCTCGTATTCGCGCAGCAGCCCGGCCACCGCCAGGATGGCTTCGGCGGCGACAATGTCGTCGTTGGAGAGGCGCCACATCGATTTGAGCTTGTGCGATCCGGTCTCCGCGATGATCAGCGCCAGCCGCGCCGCCACGTCCGGCCTGCGAGCCCGTCGCTCATATGAGTGGAGGCGCCGGATGCTTTCATGGCTGAGGTGGAGAACGCCGGCCTCCACCATGGTGCGCAGGGTGATGGCAACCCGCGGCAGCGATAGCATGCGCTTGATTTCCGCCCCGATACGCTCGGCCGAGACCGTGCCGAGCGTGCCCGAAGCGTCGCGACATGCGGCGAGCCCCGTGGGATCGAACTTCTCTCCTCCGTGGCTGGCTGAAAAGCGGAAGAAGCGATAGACCCGCAGCCGGTCTTCCACTATCCGCCGCGCCGGATCGCCGATGAACCTGATCCGTCCGGCGAGGCAATCCTCAAGCCCGTCCAGTGGATCGAACAATTCTCCACTCATGCTTGCGTAGAGCGCGTTGAGGGTAAAATCCCGGCGTGCGGCATCGTGCGACCAGTCGGTGCCGAATTTGACCACGGCGCGGCGTCCGTCGGTCTCGATGTCCTCGCGCAGCGTCGTAATCTCGGCCACCAGGGTCCCCAGCCGCAGGGTGAGAGTGCCGTGCTCGATGCCCGTGGGATAGACCGTCACCCCCGCCCTTTCGGCCCGCAGCGCGACCTCGGGGGGCAGCAATTCCGTGGCAAAATCGATGTCGGACTTTTCGCGTGGCCGATCGAGCAGCGTGTCGCGGACGATGCCACCCACGACGCGGGTACGGCCGCGCTCGCCATCGAGCAGCGCCCAGAGTTCCTGGGTCTCGGCACGGACGAGCCACTCGGCGGTCTTCAATCGCGCCACGATATCGGCCGGTTTCACCAGATCGCCTCCCCAGCCAGTGCCAAGTCGTGAAAACGGCGCGTGAGATTGGCAGTGATCCCCCAGATCATGAGCTCGCCGTGCTGGATCTGCCAGGTGGTGTGCTCGCGTTCGCCGCGCCTGATGCGGAACGTACCGTAGCTCTCGTCGCGCATCAGCCGCTCCAGGGGCACCTCGAAGACGGAGCGCACTTCGCCGGGATTGGGAATGAAGGGCCTTGTCGGCTCGACCAGGGCCACAACGGGCGTGATGAGGTAGTTGGTGCCGGTGAAATAGCGGGGCATGTAGCCGAGAACGCGCGCCTCGCCACGATCCATCGCCACCTCTTCGGCAGCCTCACGCAGCGCCGCATCTGCGGCATCGGCGTCGCCAGGATCGATTCGGCCGCCCGGAAAGGAGATCTGCCCCGAATGCGACCGCAGCTCGGAGGACCGTTCCGTGTAGAGCACGCTGAGGCCGGCGGCGCGGCGCACCAACGCGATCAGCACCGCCGCACGAACCGGCGGCCGGTCGAGCGGCACGTCCGGCACCCAGTCAGGCCGCAGTTCGCTTTCTGCGCCAGCCTCTTCGGGTTGGCTCAGCAAACGTTCCGCGATTCGATTGATCAGTGCGTCATCGGTGGCCAAACGACCCTCTCAGACCCGTTTTCGCGCCCCAAACGCCGCGATGGGTCCGGAGAGCCGCTGCGCCAGCGTCTGATCCACAGAGTGCAGGAGCACGCGCTTGGGATCAACCGGGCCTGGGAACTGAATGGCGCCGGGTGTGGTCGGAGCGAAGCCGAGCGGCCCGTAGTAGGGCTCATCGCCGACCAGCAGCACAAAACTGCCCTCTCCGCGGGCAAGAGCCAGGGAGGTGACTTCCTTGACCAGGAGCTTGCCGGCGCCGCGGCCGCGATAGGCCGGATCGGTGGCGAGAGGGCCAAGCAGATAGCCATCGATGCCACCGACACTGATCGGGGTCATCCACACCGAAGCCACCGGATGGCCGTCGATCTCGGCAATCAGGCTGAGGCTCATGTCGATCGGGAACCGCTCGCGGACCCGGAAGGCCGTGCGCGCGAACCGGCCGGGACCGAAGGCTAGCGCCTGAAGTTCCTCGACGAAATGGTCGTCGGCGGGCGTTGCATAACGGACGGTGGGCAGGCTCAGTTGAGGAGGCACGGCCTGCTGGGCCGGATGCAGAGACGAGGCGATCATGTGACTGGTCCTAAAAAGCACAAAGGACTAACGCGCCAACCGCGAAACGGTTGGCTACCGACCGGCTACGGTCGTCGGGTCACCTGATAAACCTTCTCCATCTTGGACGCCTCCTGACGCCTGAAAAGCGCATTAGCACCAAGGGGGGCAATGCGTCCATCGGAAATCATTGTGGTGCCCGCATTTTTCAAGACCTGAGCGATAACGAATTGATCTTGCGACGCGAACGCCTAGATAGGGCAGCAGCGGGACCATACCATCCCGGCAAGGAGAGCCAGCTTGGGACGATTGATTGACGGTCGGTGGTCGACCGAATGGTACGACACGTCAAAGACCGGTGGCCGCTTTCAGCGCGCCGACGCGGGGTTCCGCAATTGGATCACGGCCGACGGGAGCGCCGGTCCCTCTGGTGGGAACGGCTTTCCGGCGGCGGCCGACCGTTACCATCTATATGTGTCCCACGCCTGCCCATGGGCGCACCGGACCCTGATCTTCCGCACTCTCAAGGGTATGGAAAAGCTGATCTCGGTCTCCGTGGTGGCGCCCAAGATGCCCAACGAGACGGGTTGGAGCTTCACTGGCGAGAACGCTACGGCCGACGACGTCAACGGCAAGGAACACCTCTGGCAGATCTATGCGCTCGCAAAGCCGGACTACAACGGCCGGGTGACGGTGCCCGTGCTCTGGGACAAGCAGCGGCAGACCATCGTCTCCAACGAGAGCGCCGAGATCATACGCATGTTCAATTCGGCGTTCGATGAACTGACAGGCAACACGGACGATTTCTATCCCGAGCCGCTGCGCCCCGAGATCGACGGCATCAACCAGCGCGTCTATGACGGCATCAACAACGGCGTCTACAAGGCCGGCTTCGCCACCACCCAGGAAGCCCACGAGGAGGCGATCGCACCCCTGTTCGAGGCACTCGACTGGGTAGATGCCATCCTGGGCGAGACGCCCTATCTCACCGGGAACACCATCACCGAAGCCGACTGGCGGCTGTTCACGACGCTGGCACGGTTCGACGCCGTGTACTTCAGCCATTTCAAGTGCAACACGCGACGGATCGCCGACTACGAGAATATCTCGCACTACCTGAAGGGGCTCTACCACGTGCCCGGCATCAAGCAGACGGTGCACCTGGACCACATCAAGACGCACTACTACTGGAGCCACGACAAGATCAACCCGACCCGGATCGTTCCCGTCGGGCCGGTGCCGGAGTTCATGAAGTAGCTACCAGTTGGCGCTCTGCTGGGCGCCGTGGAAGATCTCGTCGAGGCGCCGAGTGGTGGCCGGTGTCGTTTGCTCCGGCAGCGCATCGAGCGAGAACCAGCCGGCCTCGGCGATCTCCAGGTTGGGCATGAACGCAAGTGCCTGCTCAAAGTCACGGCAGAGGTAGAGCGCCACGTGGTCGCGATTGGTCGCCGGGTTGACGTTGTGATAGAGCCCGAACAGTCGCATCGCCCCGATGGGCTTGTATCCCGTTTCCTCGAATAACTCGCGCCCGGCCGCGACTTCGGCGGTTTCGCCAGGCTCCACTCCACCACCAGGCAGCTGCCAGCCGGGCATGTAGGTCTGGCGGATCAGAAACACACGATCATCCTCGATCATTGCAGCGCGAACACCCAGAATCATGCGCCGCCGAACCCCGACGCTGAAAAGGTAGACTCTAGTGCGCAAGCGCTGCCATCGCGTGAGTTGCATACTGTGCCTTTCCGGGCCGCTCTGCGCCTCCGTAGCAGAGCTCTGGTAACCACAAAACCGCTGGCCGGGCATTTATGCCATTTTCTTGCCGCGCCCCGCATGGCATTACGCGGGCAATGATTACCCTCGCCCATATGTCGGATGTCCACCTGGCGCCGCTGCCGCCGGTGCGTGCCACGGATCTCTTTAACAAGCGCATCACTGGATTCCTCAACTGGAAGTTGAAGCGGCAGCGCACCCTCGACGGCGAGGGACTGAATACGCTCGTCCGCCATATGCAGGCCCAGAGCCCCGATTTCGTGGCCGTTACCGGGGATTTGGTCAATCTCGCGCTCGATGCCGAAATCAACACCGCCTACAACTGGCTCCAGACGGTGGGAGAGCCGGAGCGGGTCTGCATTTCTCCGGGAAACCACGACGCCTACGTCCCCGGCCAGCTCGAGAAGGCGCTCGGCCGCTGGAACGCCTATGCGCTGGGCGAAACCGTCGACGAGTTCCAGTTTCCTTTCGTGCGCCGCGTCGGCGAGATGGCGATCATCTCGTGCAACAGCGCGATACCGACGCTTCCCTGGCTGGCTGCCGGCAAGTTCGACCAAGACCAGCAGGCCCGCCTGACCCGCTGCCTCAAGCTGCTTGGCGATGCCGGCTATTTTCGCGTCGTGCTGATCCACCATCCGCCCAACCAGGAAGCGTCGCATCCGCGTTTCGGCCTTTGGGGCGCACGCAATTTTCGCAAAGCCATCGCCGATGCGGGAGCCGAACTGATCCTGCACGGACATACGCACAAGTCGACGATCTACGCCGTTCCCGGCAAGACCGGCGATGTGCCGGTGATCGGGGTCGCCGCGGCCGGAACGGCGCAAGACGACACCGGCGGGCACGACCCGGCGCGGTACAATCTGTTCAAGATCGAACGGGTCGGCAGTGCCTGGCAGTGCACGTTGCGCGAATACGGCTTCCAGCGACTGAGCCCGGATATCGTGCTGCGACTGAGTGTGCGGATTTACTAGGGGCTGGCGGACGCCTATCTACTGCGTCATCTCCGCGGCGGAAAGAATCGCCATTGCGCTCTGAACTCAACATCGAAAAGCCCACGTTCGACGCCGCGACCGGTGTCGCCGAGTTCACCTATGATATCGATGGGATGACCTTCGTCGAGACCTTGGGCTTTCCCGCCGAGTGGCACCCTGACGCGCCCCGCAGCGGCGTCTTCGAGAAACTGCTGGATCTCACCGCCATCGTCCTCGGGGTGAGCTATTACAAGCTTCTGGCACCGTTTGTGATCGCCGCGCCTGGCATCCCCCTCCGCGAAACCGAGCAGGCCTTCGTGCTGGATGTCTATGAAAACGGGCTGGGCGAATTCTATGCCCGCAATAAGCTCGAACGCTTCGGACGGTTAACGATCCGGGTCCAGACCGACGATCGCCCGCCCCTTCCCGCGCCGATCCTGGAGCACCGTGCATTGCTGCCGATCGGGGGCGGCAAAGACTCGCTGGTAAGCGTCGAGCTGCTTGAGGCCGCCGGCGTCGCGTTCACCCCGTTTGCGGTCAACGCCAGGGGACCAATCCTCTCCTCGGTCGGAAAGATCGGCAGGCCGCCGATCTACGTGACGCGCACGCTCGATCCGGAGATGATCCGCTTGGGCACCCAGCCCGGCTATTACAACGGCCACGTGCCCTCGACGGCCATCAACTCGATGATCGCCGCGCTCTGCGCTGTGCTCTATTCATACGACCAGATCGTTCTCTCCAACGAGCGCTCGGCCAGCGAAGGCAACGCTTTTCACGATGGACGCGAGGTCAACCACCAGTATTCCAAATCGCTCGAATTCGAGCGGCTGATCGCCGACATCCTGGCCGGTGCGACGGGCGGCGCACTGGAATACTTCTCGCTGCTCAGGCCCTATTCCGAGGCCCGGATCGCCAAGCTGTTCGCGCGCGAAACGCGCTTCGACCACGTGTTCTCGAGCTGCAACCGCAACTTCAAGTATGACGGGCACAATGGCCCGCTCTGGTGCGGCGAGTGCCCGAAGTGCCATTTTGTCTTCCTGATCCTCGCGCCGGACATGGCCAAGGACCGGCTGCTTTCCATCTTCGGTCAGAACCTCCTCGCCAAGCCACAGAACGAGGCCTCGTTCCGGGAACTGACCGGGCTCGCCGGGCAAAAACCCTGGGAATGCGTGGGTGAAATCCTCGAGGCCGCAGCCAGCCTCTATGAGCTCACCAATCGTCCCGAATGGGCGGAAGACGTAATCGTTTCAAAGCTCAGGGGCGACCTTGTGAATCAGTACGGCATCGGCAAACTTGAAGCAGCACTTCAAGAGCTGATGACTGACAGCGAGGATCATCACATCCCGCCCGATATCGCCGAAAGGGTCAAAAGCCATGCGGTTTGACGAACCGGTCCTGCTTTACGGCGCCGGGCGCGAGGCGCGTTCGACACGCGCCTTCATCAGGTCGCGCGCTCCCGATACCCAGGTCTTTGTCACCGTCGACAGCGGCGAAACCGCGATCGAGGATGCCGAAGTCATCGCGCCGGTGGACCTGCCCGCAGCAGTTGCGGCGAGGCGCTTCGGTACCATCGTCAAGAGCCCCGGCGTATCGCGTTACCGCCCGATTTTTGCGGTGGCACGCGAAGCCGGGATCGCGGTGACCTCGAACCTCAATCTCTGGGCCGAGGCGTATAGGGCAGGCCGGATGGTCATTGCCATCAGCGGCACCAAGGGCAAGTCGACCACGGCGACACTCGTGCACTTGATGCTGACCGAGTCCGGGCTCGATGCCGGCCTCGCTGGCAATGTCGGCCTCGCGCCGCTGGAGATCGCCGACAAGCACAAGATCGTGGTTTTCGAGCTTTCGTCCTACCAGACGGCCGACATGGCGTTCTCGCCCGACATTGCCGCGATCACCAACCTCACGCCCGAGCACACCGACTGGCACCGCACGGTCGAGCGCTACTACACCGATAAGCTCAACCTCATCGACCGCGATCAACCCTTCCCGGTGGCCCTGGGAGAAAAGGCGCTGGAGACCCCCCTTGTGCTCGCGGCGTTGCGCGACCGGGCGCGGCTGATCCCGGCGCTGGCGCCCTTCATCGAGGACCGCATTACCTCCGCGGTGTCACGTTCTCGCCTCAAAGGTGAACACAACCTGAACAACGCATTGCTGGCCACCCAGGTCGCCTTGAAGGCCGGAGCCGACCTCGAGGCCATCGTCCGTGCCATCGGCAAATTCGTGCCGCTGCCCCACCGACTCGAAGAGCATACGTTCGGCACGACCATCTTCGTCGACGACTCGATCTCAACCACGCCCGAGGCGACCAAGGCGGCACTCAACGCCTACGACGGAAAGCGGATCGCACTGATCGCCGGCGGGCACGAACGCCAGCAGGACTATTCCGAGCTTGCGACCCTGCTGGAGCCGTCGGGGGTCACAATTCTGGTCTGCCTGCCGGTGACTGGTGATCGCCTGGCCACGGCGACCTACGCTGCTGCTCCCGATATCGAGGTGCTCGAGGCCGCAAGCCTGGATGCCGCCATGAAGGCTCTGGCGACGCGCACGGCGCGTTTCGACATCGTGATCCTGTCACCGGGAGCACCGAGCTACGGGCAACTCGAGAGCGAGGGCAAGGTGTTCAAGAACTTCGAGGAGCGCGGCGCAGCCTTCGTCGCCATGGCCGAAAAGCTGTTCGGGCCACCACCCAGGCCATGAAGCCTGGTCAACCTCCGCGGCCTCTAGCTGACGACAGGATCGCGCGGGTTGACGATCACCCGCCCGGCGATCTCCCCCCTGAGGATACGGGCAGCCAGGGCGGGCACATCTTCCAGCCTCGCCTCTGAAACAAGCGGCTCGTAGACCGCCGCAGCGAAGAGATCGGCCAGCCGGTCCCAGGCTGCCTGACGCGCTTCGAACGAGACCATGACGCTGTCGATCCCCAGGAGCGAGATACCCCGCAGGATGAACGGAATGACGCTCGCTTCCCAGGCCACGCTACCCGCTGCTCCGATCAGCGCGACGGCGCCGCCGTAGCGGATCTTTTTGAGCACCTCGCCCAGGAGCGGCCCACCGACCGGATCAACTGCCGCCGCCCACTGCTCTTTATCGAGCGCCTTGCCGCTGGGCTTGAGCAGTTCGTCACGCCGGAGAATGTGGGCGGCGCCCAGCCGCCGCAGCTGGTCGCCGAGTTCGGGGCGTCCCGTGACTGCCGTGACGCTGTAGCCCATCCGTGCCAACAGCAGCACCGCCATCGAGCCGACGCCCCCGCCAGCCCCGGTCACCAGCACTTCGCCGTGCTCGAGTGCCAGCCCCTCACCCTTGAGCCGGTTGGCTGCCAGCATGGCAGTAAGGCCAGCCGTACCGATCACCATGGC
>Ga0214473_10001477_pt1 | contig 30889 bp, 26 predicted proteins | sample RVTome_7_FD_203509 | JGI IMG/M metagenome (GOLD analysis project Ga0214473, IMG submission 203509) | Soil microbial communities from uranium-contaminated site in the Upper Colorado River Basin, Wyoming, United States - RVT98D197 | ecosystem: Environmental > Terrestrial > Soil > Contaminated >...
GTCTTTTATCTTTCGGCCAGATCATTATCGCAATTTCTCTTTTAATAAAGAGGGAAAATGGCGGACCAGTATTTTTTATACAAAAACGCATAGGCAAAAACGGAAAAGAATTTAAACTTATAAAATTCAGAACGATGAAGAAGGACGCTGAAAAGTTAAAAAGTAAATATTTACACTTAAACGATGCTGACGGGCCCGTTTTTAAAATTACAAATGACCCCAGATACACCAAATTTGGAAGATTTCTCGCTCGAACAGGACTTGACGAGTTGCCTCAGCTAATTAATGTTCTAAAAGGTGAAATGAGTCTTGTCGGTCCCCGCCCGCTACCAATCTACGAAGCGAATAAGCTTACCAAATCACAAAAGATCCGAGAGCTAGTAAAACCGGGTATAACCAGCAGTTGGGTCGTTCAAGGAGCTCATAAGCTATCTTTTAAGCGTTGGATGGAATTAGATAAAGAATATGTCAGGAATGCAACCCTGGCACAAGATATTAAAATATTACTTTCCACTTTTAAAATTCCCCTTGGGGAAATTTATTCTCTCTTTATCTCCTGAAGAGCGGAGATTATTCCTTCTCCTGAATTCCTAGAAGCCACCCCGGCACCATTCTTACTTGCTCCCGAAAACTACGTATTCGCGTCGCAAGAGTGAAGTTGCGGGGCAAGCAAAACTTATTCTTTCTCCTGAATACCAAGTAACCATAAAACAGCTTCCTTTTTATAACGCCTATCCCCTCGGGAGTTTATACGGATTGCAGGAAGTTTTCCTCTTTTTCCCCAACGTTTGATTGTTAATGGAGAGACTCTTAACAATTCGGCAACTTCGCGAACTGTCAGAAGATCTGGAAGTTCACCCAATTTTAATTTCTTTTTATTACTTCTCGTATCGGGCATAGATTATCTTTTTGTGTTTTTAAACTATTGAAAATTTTAATACTTCTTACTACTTACTACTACTCTGATATAGTCTCACGGCTAAAAACTGTCTAAACTAATCACACAGTATCAAAGGGCAACAACACTGTCAAGTGGAAATTAGTGGGTATTAAGCGGTTGTTAATTGTAGGCTATTTGATTTTTTAAAATCCTTAACATTCATTACTCCTATTCCAAACATTGCAGTTTTTAATTCAATTCCCAATCTTTGAATCAATCTTTCCACATCCTCTGAAGATGCTAATGCAGCTTTTGCAAATGGTTGGGCTATACCGGCAAGATCTGCTCCTAATGCTAAAGACTTTGCAATATCAATCCCAGTTCTTACTCCTCCACTCCCCAAGATAACAATCTCTTTCGACTTTTGACTTATAACTTTTGATTTAAATTCAGCGCACATTCTAATAGATTCGACTGTTGGAATTCCCCAACTTCCGAATAATTCTCCTAAATTTTTATTGGCTTTTCCTCTAAATCCTTCTACCAACGCCCAATTTGTACCACCCCAACCGGCTGTATCGAAAATCCTGATACCTATATTATATAATCTTTTGACAACTTCATAAGAAAGACCAAATCCGACCTCCTTAGCAATAATCGGTACAGAAAGATTTTTTACAATCTTTTCCAGTTTCGGTAGTAATTTTTCAAAATTTCTATCTCCTTCGGGTTGTATCACTTCTTGTACCGGATTTAAGTGTACTGCAAGTGCATCCGCTTCTACCATATCAACAATCTCTTGAAACTCCTTTAAGCCAAAACCGTAGTTTAATTGTACCAATCCAACATTTGCCAAAATCGGAATATCGGGCGCGTATTTTCTAACTTTAAAGAGTTTCTTTAACTCGGGGTGTTCAATTGCTACTCTTTGGCTTCCGACACCCATCGCAATATTGTACTTTTGCGCAGCTTTAGCTAAATTTCTGTTTATCAATTTCCCCTTTTCAACTCCTCCTGTCATGCAAGAAATGAAAAAGGGGAATGCCACTTTCTTTCCTAAAAATTGCGTTGAAGTATCAATCGAATCAAAATTAACCTCAGGAAGAGCGTTATGAATGAATCGGTACCTATCAAATCCTGGGTTGCCAACCTGTGATTCGTCGGACAAGGCAATTCTTAGATGGTCAATCTTTCGTTTTGGAACTTCTGATGTTTTCTTCGACACAACATTGAAATTTTAACACACCGTTATATCTTTTCCGAAGAAATTTGATCGTTTAGGAAATCTTAACCAAGAAGATCAAAATCAGAGTCTCTTCTTACTTTAGGCTCTTTACCATCTGAAGTCCTTACTCTAAATACTCTTCTTCCATCTGATAGCCTTTCGGTACAAAATGAACTTCTTGTGTAAGGACCCCATATAAACCCTTCGGGAACTTCCATACCGTCAACGATAGATTCTTTGCTATTAGTTTTTTCCGTTTCAGCTGTTGCCATATATAACACCTCCTTCACTGTGACAGCTATATTAGGTTTGTCGATTTGTTCACAAAGCTACCAAAGAGAAGTTATTTTAATCTAATTATCTTTCTCAAAAGCTCTCAAAATCCAGTTAATTTGTACAAATATACTTTAAGCGCAAAGGAAGGGAAGGCTTTTAAGACTCTGTCTGCAGCTTGTGATCCTGTAAATAGTCGCCACAACCACTCTAATCCCATATCGGCCACCCATTTTGGCGGAAGTCTATTTTTACCTGAAACATAGTTAAAAGTTCCGCCGACTACCATTGCTCCTCCTATTTTTAAATCTTTCCACCATTTATGGAGCCATTTTTCCTGACGAGGGGCACCAAAACCAACAAACAATAGCTGCGGTGATATTTTATTGATTTTTTCAATTGCCTTTTTTTCTATCTCACGATCAGCTTTAGTTTTAGGATTAGCATCTTCGTCCAAATTCGGCCCCGCGCATGCATGAAGATTAATTTGCTTATAATTCAAAACTAGCTTAACAAGTGCCTTTTGTGCACTTTCCTTTCTGTCTCCGACTAGAACGACTCGCCACTTCTTTTTGTTGGCAAGTTTTATAAGTTCCAAAAAGAGTTCTCTGCCGCGGATCACTCTAAAATCATCCTGAAGCCACTCCCTGTCAAAAAGAACCGAAAAACCAACTCCCAATCCTTGAGCAAAATAAAGTATCGGTTTAACCAGTATGTTTTTGGTGGTTGGTAGGCGTAAAAATTTACGCGCAGCAATTAAACCTATTCCATCAGGAACCGAGATATCTGCAGAATTTAAAATTTCCGAATAGACAGGGTCTACCCTAGCTCTCATTACCTGCTCTGGGTTCGGGGTTACAATCAGAAACTTCTTTGTTTCAGCCTCAAAATTGTCTAAATTCCCAATTGATTGGTACACAAACCTTAGCACTGAAGAGATCGAAGTGCTAGTAATTTTCGTATTAAATATAGTGGCGTAATTACGGGACTCTAATGGGATTTTTGCCTTATTTTTATGCATTTTTTAAATTAACTTTTTTACTTCACCGCCTTTGACTGATTTTACCTTAATCGTTAACCTCAATCCACAGCCTAGAAATTTACCCTTAAATTACAATTTAATAGTACATTTTTCTATTTAAATATATCAATATTCAAACCAACAAAATCCAATTTTGATGAATAACTAGAGGATATGTTCTTAATTAATGCCTATTGGTAAAATACACATTGTGATCAAAAAATTTTATCATCTATCGACCTTATACTATCGGACTTTATCCTCAAATCATCCACAATATTTTAAAAGAACAAAGCAAATACTATATACCGCTTTTGCAGTTCAATAATATCAGAATTATTTTACAAACCTATAAATCCAAATGCTAAATTTGAAATTAGTTTTAGCCTTTTGTGGTAACACTTCTTTTCCAAAGATCTATATTTTCTAATACCACGCCTGTTCCTCTGACAACGCAAAGCATCGCATCCTCAGCAATGTGGGCCGGAACTCCCGTTTCCTCTGTCAATAGCTTATCGAAATTCCGAAGAAGCGACGTTCCCCCGCTCATAACGATCCCTTTATCAATAATATCAGCCGCAAGCTCGGGAGGTGTGTCCTCAAGTACTCCTTTAACTGCTCCGACAATCTGAAGAAGAGTAGATCGGATCGCCTCCGTAATTTCACTTGAAGTAACAACTATACTTCTCGGCAGACCAAATACCAGGTCTCGTCCGGATATTTCAAGACTTTCATCTTTGGCTACTTTAGTAGCCGAGCCTATTTTGACTTTTAAATTTTCAGCCGTTTGGTCACCGATTATGATGTTATGTTTTTTCTTAAGGTACTCCTGGATTGCTTCATCAATTTTATTACCGGCAACTCTTACACTTTTATGCACCACTACACCCCCAAGAGAAAGTACCGCTGCTTCTGCCGCTCCTCCTCCAATGTCTACAATCATATGACCGGAGGGTGCGGATACCGGTATTCCGGCGCCAATTGCTGCAGCTAACGGTTCATCAATTAAATACGCATGAGCGGCTCCGGCCGCAAGTGTAGCATCCAAGGCTGCTCTTCTCTCAACTTGTGTACAACCGGCAGGAACACAAATCATAGCCTCCGGCTTAAAAAACTGAACCCTTCCGATAACCTTACTAATAAAGTACCGAAGCATTGCTTCAGTCACCTGATAATCGGCGATCACTCCCTCACGCATGGGACGGGATGCAATCAGAGTTTCAGGGGTTCGCCCTAACATCTGCTTTGCATCTTCCCCTACTGCTACAACACGATTATCATCCGCCGAAATAGCAACAACAGTCGGCTCATTAGCCACAATCCCTTCTCCCGCGACCCATACCAGCGTGTTTGCAGTACCTAGATCGATTGCGATACGTTTGCGTAACATAAAATTTATCTCCGCTTGCCCCGTAGACTCGCTCTTGCGAGGCATGAACGTAGAACATACGAGCAAGTAAGAGTTCTTCTGGGGCCATTATATTGATAGGCGGCAACTTCAACAAGTCCCAAGCTAGGTAGTTCCTTCAGAACACCTAGCGGGACCCCGTGAGATTTGCAAATATCTCATAGGGAGGAAAGTGATATAATTTTACTCGTGGGAAAGATTCGCCTACTACTGCTTCTTATCACATTTGTAATTGTCGGAGCTATAGGTACGCTCGTTTTCTCTTACGCGAGAGGGTATCGATTAAACCCCGGCTCGCTTACTCTTTCTCCGAACGGTCTCTTGGTAATTAAATCCGTCCCTGACGGTGCTCAAATTTTCATTAACGGGGAATTAAAAAACGCAACAAACAGCACTATGACGCTCTCTCCCGGAACTTATGATGTTTCTGTAAGAAAAGAGGGTTATCATGAATGGCAGAAACGTCTAACCGTAGAAAAAGAAGTTGTAACTGAGGCTACTGCGCACCTTTTCAAAATAGCACCCTCTCTTTCTGCTATAACATTTTCCGGGATTGTCAATCCTGTTCCTTCCCGGGACTTTACCAAAATTTCCTTTGTCATACCGCCCACAAAAAATCAAAATTCAAATGAGACAAATGAAGGTCTTTGGATCACAGAAATTGTAAACCTGCCGCTTGGATTCTCACGAGAACCCCGCAGAATCACAGACGGCGATCTTACAAAAGCTTCCTGGATTTGGTCTACGGACGGAAGAAAAATCCTGTTAACTACAGAAAAAGGTATTTTTCTTCTGGATACTTCTACCTTCACTACTCAAGCTCAAAGAGTAAATATTTCCGCACAAAAACAAGAGATTCTCAAAGAATGGGAACAAGATCAAAAATTAAGAGAGTCTGCACAAATTAAAAAACTACCGGATGACGTTGAAGATTTGTTGCGAAGAAAGACTAAATCAATGCTCTTTTCCCCCGATGAGGAAATGGTCGTCTACATTGCAAGCGGATCGGCAACACTTGCTCCCAATTTGATCAGTCAGTTACCCGGCTCCTCTACCCAAAAACAGGAAAGAGATATCAAACCAAACCAAACATATCTTTACGATATCAAAGAAGATCGTAATTTTCTAATAGATGAAGACGGAAACAGTTTGATTATCGAAGGAGGCTTCCCTTCCGAAAAAATCCAAAGACGAATTAGTTGGTATTCAACGTCTCGGCATATTATATTGGCGGAGCCAAATCAAATAACAATTATGGACTATGATGGAACAAATAGACAAATAGTCTACTCAGGTAATTATGTATCTCCGCATGCTTTCCCAACCCTAAGCCTGGATAGACTTTTAATCTTGACCAATTTAGGGGCAGATTCAGCTCCCCCTAACCTGTACTCTTTAAGCATAAAGTAAAAAAAAGGCGGTGTACTACATGCCTTTGAACATTGCATGGTCAATGTAATGTTGGAGAAAATATAAATTTAAAACTCATCGAAGCCTACATAATTAACACTTTTGTTGACAACAATTATGTAGACTGTACAATTTAATTGATCACCTAAAATGTTATCCTTCCTGCCCAGAAGACGAATATACTTTATTATATTACTTGTATTGGTTTCGTTACTAAAACCCCAAAAGACTCTCGCCCAAAGTTCTTCTGATTGGTATATGGCCGGGGCTAATCCGCAAAGAACGAGTTGGTCGCTGACAGAAGTTAGAACTCCTGCAGCTGTGGTTTGGTATCGCCCTATAGAGGCCTATATCGATCAAAAGGTTCAATTAATTGCTGCCAACGGCATGATTTATGTTTCGACATCAAGAGGGCTGGTTGCGTTGGATGCCGCCAACGGTTCTGTTCGCTGGCGTTATGATACCCAACTGCCTCTGGGTAACTCTCCCACGGTTGATATAAGTCAAAATCCTGCTGTACTTTATGTCGGTGGTTTTGACAAAAAACTTCATGCCCTAAATGCAAATACAGGTCAGCTTCTCTGGACTTTTGACGGTGCCAAAGCCGGTTATAACACCAATCCTCTAGTCGTTGAAGGGAAAGTGATTCTGGGCAATCGGGATGGAGCTTTATATGCAATTGGAGCACAAGGGAGCGCACAACAGGGCCAACAAGTTTGGAAGTTTCAAACCGGAGGCCCGATAAATTTCTCTGCAGCTTATAAAGACGGTATCGCTTATATTGCTTCTAATGATCAATACGCCTATGCGGTGCGGGTCAATAATGGCAGTCAGGTCTGGAGGTCAGCCAAACTACGCGGCGATGGATTTCATTCATATTTTCCTGTTATCTACCGGGATAAAGTGATCTTCACTTCAACCCAAGTCACCGGTAGCCATGTGGAAAACGAATTCCGAATGCAAAATGTTGGGAGTGGTGTCTATGAACCGATAATTCCTGGGGACCCCCTTGCCAGCGGAGTCGGCGGTCTAATTGGTACGGTTGAGGGAGTCACGTCATGGTCTAATGGCTTTGGTACCCTTTATCCCTGGCGGGTTTTGGAACACTATGAAAATAATCCCGATGGCGATCTGTTATTTCATCGACCTCAAGACCGGATCTATCTGGTCCTCAACCAATCAGACGGCCATGAATTTACCTTTGACTCTGATGGTGATGGTTTTGATGAATATATTCCCTTTACTAATTGGCAAAGGTATGGTACTCAATATCCTCCGATTGTCGACCTTAATGACGGTTTAGCATACGCCAGTGCACCAATTGCCTGTTGTAGTGATGCTAAAGGCAAATTTTACGGTTGGAATCTTGACGTTCCCTCAAGATTAAGTATTGTCGGAGCTAATTCAAGTACGGCTGGTGGGGGTTCTATTGGACAAGGAGGTGGTTGGGCTGCTGTGGCTGAGCCTCAGGCCCGTTCCGGGGGAGGAAGTGTCATCTATCGCAGTTTGTGCTGTGATCGGGTTGGCGATTGGTTTAATTCAGTCACGCCTCAGCAGTCAGGGCAGTTTTGGAGTTATAACCTAGGAAGTCAGATTCCTGGTTATGATTTCTTGTGGACTTTATCTCCTGTCTCTATATCACGTCACGTCGGTTGGTATAGTGGGAATTATACAACCGGTACTGGCGTTTACCACAGTCACGGCGATCAAGCTCCGCTGATTCCCTATAACGGGCGGGTTTATGCCCACCGTTCAAATGTTATTATTGCCCATGGTTCAGGTACTCAGGCCGGCCAGTTACCGACTGTTTCCGTAAATTCTGTAACAGAGTCGGTAGCTACCCCTTCGGATACTGAGCTAAAAGCCAGACTCGGTGTCGAAGTCCAAAAGATAGTTGACGTTAACGGCCATCTGCGGCCGGGTTGGAACGTGGGCGAGCTGGGCAATTATGGCGGTAACCGTGAAGGTTTCGAGGACTATTTCAGTAACCCCGGAGACACTCTGTTTACACTTTCTTATGCCTATCCTTATCTCTCATCTGCTCTTCAGCAGCAAGTTGCTAATTACTTAAGTCAAAGATTAATTCCTGATTATTTTGATCCGACTATGTACGCCAAAATGGGTTATCAAGATGGGGTTGCCCGTGAGTGGTTTGATATTCCCAGTGACTTATTTTCGACGTTTCAACCACAACAAAAAACTACAGCTCCTGGCTCTTGGAGTTTTACCTACCCTCAACATAATTTTTATGCCCTTTACCTTTACGCCAAAAATGTTCCGGGAGTAAATGTAGCGCGTATGTATACTCTGGCTAAGTCAAAACTTAGGGTGCCTGCAAATGTTTCGAATGAAAGTACCGTTTTTACTCAGGACCCTTTTGAACATAATGCCTGGATTACTGGCTATCACGGTTTTTTGAAACTGCAAGAACTTGCCAACATGCAGCAAACCGATGCTGCCTTGCGAAACAGTGTCATTGCTGAACGTGACCGGTTGATCGCCCTGAGAAATACCCTTTTCAACAAAGAGACCGCTTGGGTTGATTTACAAGCCGACACCGCCAATAATTATAAAAAATCCCTGGATATTGCCCGCAACTTCATGTTCCTTTCTCCCGAGCTGGCCGCAGATTATCGCAATAATTCCCAACTCATGCAAAAAGCCCAGGATGCCCTGACGATGTATGAATATATTGCTCCATTTTGGTTTGTGGGCCTGTATGAAGCGATGCCATATGAAGGTATTAACCAAAACCTCTATAGTCTACCGGCGCTTTTTCAAGCTAAAGCCTGGATTTTAAGACAGTCAAGAGAAGAACTTTATAAATATTTAGATACCCCGATGTTTGCCCGCGGGGATCTTTTTTATATCCAAAATTTGGTAGCAACAATTGAAGCGCCCCTTTCCGGAACACAACCTACCAACCCTCCCTCATCTCCAACACCAACATCTGTTCCAGGTGATGCAAACGGCGATAGACTCGTTGACGAGGCAGATTATCAAATTTGGCTTAATCACTATAATCAAAGTTCTTCTAATGGCTCATCCGATGGAGATTTCAATAATGATAATGTGGTTGATGGAGTAGATTATGTAATATGGTTGAACAACTACGGTAGTTAAATCAAAAATCAAATATGAAAAATCAAAAATACAAATCAAAAATCAAAAATTTTTTCAGAAAACTTGCTATTTTTTTTCTTTCAGCAATATCACTAGTCACTGTTTACCATTCTCTATTTAATCGCGAAGTATTTGCCCAAGTTGATCCCAATCTTGATACCCGTCTCCAATCGGGTCCGATTATAGTTGACCATACAAGTATCCCCTTGTTTGATCAAATTCCCGATGTGTATATTGTGAGAGCCCAGAATATCCGTATGATGTGGGGCGACCGCTCTGTCGGAGGCAATATCAGCGACGGCCTAGTGTGTCTGAGTTATGAATCCGACGAGGTTGCGCCTTCAAGATGCAAAGGTTATACCCATAATTGGCCGCAGTTTGCCTCACCCCAAAGCTGGGTCAATTGGTACCGGGCCGGCGGTTATAACCGGTCAAATTGGACTTTCTTTTTCGATCCGGGTTTGGGAGTCACGCCCGAACTCTCATGTTCCGGCAGTAATGGTATGTGGGACGGTTTAGTAGGCTGCTTCATCGAACACGTCCGCAACAATGTCAGCCAGTATGATGCGTTCTCATACCAACACAGCTACCTGACGATCATGCCCGGGAGCAACATCGCCAATCCTACGACCGGATACTTCGTCAACCAGACGAGTAAAACCGATATTTACGACTACGAAAAACTGGAACCGGACTTCCCAACCAAAGCGTTCTTCTACTGGACCACAAGCTTGTCACGCAGTCTCGGGTCCCAGGAAGGAACGGACTATAACAACCAGATGCGGCAATGGGCTCAAACCGGACATAAAATCCTGTTTGATGTGGCTGATATCGAATCTCATACCCCTACCGGTAATAACTGCTATGACAACAGGGATGGTGTAGAGTACTGCTCAAGTTCTACCAGTACTAACTGTGAAAATTATCCGGACGATAGCATTAACCAGCCGGCGATCTGCCAGAATTACACCACTGAAACTGACGGTGGTCACTTATATTCATCGATGTCTGTCATGATGGGTAAAATGTACTGGGTTCTTATGGCTCAAATTGCCGGTTGGAACCCCGGTCAAGTCGGTCCTTCTCCGACACCCCAACCTACGCTAAGCCCGACACCTAGACCCACAAACACACCAACGCCCCCGCCGGCTTCGACACCAACTCCGATTCGTATTCCCGGTGATGCAAATGGCGACGGAAGAGTTGATGAGGTGGATTATCAAATTTGGTTTAATCATTATGATCCCTCAATATCTCAATCAGGCGGTACATTAATCGGAGATTTTAATTTAGATTCAAAGGTTAACGGTTTGGACTACGTTATTTGGCTGAATAATTACGGAACATAATTGTAATGTCTTGAGTGTTATCGAAAGGCTCAATAACTTTGGAGCTTAACCTTAACATTATAGATTTTAATTTAATTAACATGACTTTAAACCTTAGAAATAATATGAATTTTAGATTAATCTTAATCTTGGTGCTTTTTATCCTATTTCCGCTACCGGTCAACGCCCAAATGCCGCTTAGCATCTCGAACATATCCGATAACCGGGCTTCCTATATTGGCAATACAATTCCGAAATATGAAAAGCTGGAAATTTCTTTTACCATCAATAATACCGTCGCCGCAAACCTGCAATGGCCGTATGATCTTAATCCCCCGTCAGGAGTTACACCGTCAACTGGCATTTCAGTTAATGCAATTTTTACTACACCATCTGGATCAACATTTTCACAACCAGCTTTTTATTACCAACCTTATGATTTTCAAAGAAAAAATGGAAAAGATTGGCTTTATCCAACTGGACAACCAACGTGGCTTGTTAGATTCGCTCCCAATCAGGAAGGAAACTGGAGCTACAGAATTACCGCTCAGGATAATAGTGGAACCACTCAATCCCCCACCGTAAATTTTTCCGTCAACGCGTCGAGTAGTCATGGTTTCATCAGAGTTGGTAAAAACGATTCCAGATATTTTGAATTCGACGACGGTACTTACTTTCCGGGACTAGGATATAACATGAACTGGAATCATATCAGCTGGGATAATCCTGTCGGCGATGTTAATACCCAAGGAAGTAATGCCTACAATTTTAAAAAAATGGGAGAAAACGGTATTCAACTAGTCCGCTTGTGGCTTTCCGAATGGGCACTCTATGGCGCCAAATGGAATCCCTGGCGCTGTATTCTTTCCCGCTGTAACCCCGATTGGCCTGAACTTACCAACAATCAATCTTACTCTGACCACAATATCTCGGTAGCAATGTTTTCGAGTTATAACCCGTGTATGTCCTCCGGCCACTGGCTCAGTCCCCCGATTGCAGTTAAACCAAATACAAATTACCGGATTCGTGTTCGTGTCAGAACTTCAGGCATTACCGGTCCGAGAATTTCCGGACAACCCTATGGATTTGTTGCAAAAATAACTGATGACGGAAACAGTTGGCTTCAGGGTAGCGGCAATAATTGCCAAGACCCCGGAGTCGGTAAAGTTGTTACAAATTATCTGTCAAACTCTGATTGGACTGAAGCGGTCGGTACATATAGAAGCGGGTCAACAACTAACTTCTTAAGCGCGTTTTATCTAACACTTACCAATGTCGCAACTGGATCAGCCTATGTTGATCAGGTTGTTATTGAAGAAGATTTGGGCAGTGGCAATTACGGGCCAAATATAATTATCAAACCGGGGATGAACCACCATCAGTATATGGATCAAAGAACATCATTCGCTTTTGACAAGGTTGTTGAACTCGCTCACCAAAACGAGGTCTATCTAAGACCGGTTCTTTTAGAATGGCAGGATGACGCGCAGAATATGATTGACTCCTATGGTTTTTATGGTAACTATCGCGAAATTACCCGAGCCCGTTGGTATCAACAAGCATACTGGCGCTATATGCAGGCTAGGTATGGTTACTCTACAAACATTCAATCCTGGGAATTATTAAATGAAGGCGATCCTTCTTCAAGTAAGCTCTACGCTATGACTGACGAATTCGGAAAATATATGCACTGCCGCGCATTCGGTGTTGAACCCGGCTCCGGAGACGGAGCCAAATGTAATTTGGACCATCCAAATGATCATCTGGTTTCTACATCACTTTGGACTCAGTTTCCCAAAAACCAATTTTGGGCAAATTCCAATTACCCGAATGTAGATTTCGCAGACGTTCATCGTTATATTTCAAAATCACCCGATTCTTGGTTAGACCCGAATTTCTATGACACCGCAAAGTCAACCAATGATAACAGCATGTTATACGGCGCAAAACAACCAGGAGGAGCAGGAAAACCAATAGTAAGAGGTGAAACGGGTCTTATAGATAATACAGACACCAATGCCTTAACCAGCGACCTTCTATCAGACACCCAAGGAGTGTGGCTTCATAATTTTATCTGGGGAGGGATTAACTCAGGAGGCTTAATCGAATCATATTGGTATGAAAGTTACGATACCAGAGGACATATTTACACCAGCGCATTCGATTTAAGGCCGGTCTATAAAACATACTATAACTTTATCAAAGATATTCCCCTTACCAATGGTCATTATGTCGATGCAGCCGCATCTACTCCCACTAGCATGCGTGCGTGGGGACAAAAAGATTTGACAAACCAGCGAGCGCATTTATGGATCACAAATTCTAACTATCGTTGGAATAATCTAAATCCACCAAGTGTCTCAGGTTCAATTACGTTGAATGGATTTCAACCCAGTACTGCATATAGAATCGAATGGTGGAACACTTATACTGGCGTACCGTTGTCTACTCAGAATATCACCACAAATGTCTCCGGCATTTTGACACTCAACGTTACAAATTTAGTAACGGACACAGCCGTACGCATCGGTACCTATGACCAAAACCCAACTCCAACCGCTATACCCGGTGACGCAAACGGAGATGGAAGAGTAGATGAAACAGATTATTCTATTTGGCTTTCCCATTACAGCCCAACAACAACTCAATCAGGTGGAGCATCCATTGGGGATCTTAATTCCGATTCTCGGGTTGACGGATTAGACTATGTCATCTGGTTAAATAATTACGGAACATAGTTTGAAACACTTAAGTTAAGTCGAAGTTAAATAGTTTCGGAAGTTAATTGACCCAAGTTAATACAAATAGATATATATTGTTGACACAGTTATTATCTTGAAACTATTATTAGTATAACTAATGTGAATTTCAAAATTAAAGAAAAACTAATAAGTTTAAGGTATTTATATTCCAGGTACAGGTTTCCTAAATTACTGGTATTATTTGTGTTACTTCTAGCCTTACCTGTTGGTGTGTATCTTTCCACTCAAGTAATTAAATATTTAACGAAAGCAGTCGGTGAGCCTGTAAATGTTTATTTTGACACTAGTACAACCCTACCCCCTAACCCAACCGTCAGAATAAGAATTGATGCAAAGACTAACTCTGTCGCTTTTGCAAGAGTTGTATTTACATTCGATACAACTAAAGTTAGGCTGTCTGGTGAAATAACTCCAGGTACTTCACTGGGAAGAATTATTGAAAAAACAAGCATGGCCGATGCAAATTTAACAGGGCGTGCCACCATTGTTTTAGGATCCTCACCTAATTCAACTTCCCCCACCGGAATATTTGAATTTGCCAGTTTCCCGCTTTCCGTATATACAAGCCAACAAAATACAACAACAGTACTGAACTTTGTATCAGCTGATATGCAGGTGGTAGAAAAAGGAGTAATTGATTTAGGAATAACTACAAGTGCAACTACTCTTAATCTTAATCCGGTCGCATCCCCTACCCCCACGCCCAGGCCAACTGCAACTCCAACTCCGGTAACTGCTACTTCTACTCCATCTCCCTATATTCAGGGTGATTTAGATCATGACGGAGACGTGGATATTAATGACTACAATCTTCTTGTTTCAGTCTTTGGCCAGGTCAATTGTACTTACAATATCTTAGGAACGTGTACAATTGACATTTACGATTACAATATCCTGGTTGGTAATTACGGACGGACTGTGACTCCTACTCCGACTCAGCAGCCTACCCCAACTCCAACACGGGTTCCGACTCAATCTCCGACTAACACGCCGACTTTAGCACCTACCCGAGCTCCCACTCCAACTCCCACTTCCTCAGGTGGTGCAACTATAGTTCTAAATTCGGCAACCGGCAAAACATGTACTACTGTTTGCAGCGATTTGGTTAAAACATGTAGCAGTGTCGGTTTAGACTCACAAGCTACTAACGGAAATGCATGGGGTTATGACTCCATAAGAGGGTGTTTTTCACCAATTTTAATCAACTGTTCTAATAATATGAGAGATGCAGGGAGAGTGTGTTCGGGACAACAGGCAAACTGGACTCAGTGCAGATGCTTGTAGATACACAAATTCCAACATATACTGTTTTTCAGGGAGACCTGGATTATGACTGAGACAAAGATATTAACGAGTACAACCTTGACAATATGATTTTGGGAAGAATATATTAAAGAAAGGATTTTTATTTGCCGCTCATGGATATAAAAGAAAATTTAGATAAATTCCAAATAAAACTTCGAAGGTTTGGTATCCTTAGTAGATTAAAAAGTTTCCATCGCAGTGTAAAAGTCAAATCCGGTCGCTACTATCCTTTGGTCGTTATAGCACTGTTAGTACAAGTAGCAGGCATAATAACCGGCGTTATCTTGGTAAGGCAACAGCAAATATATAGAAGCCAGGCTCAAGTAGTCGGACCTCAAATTTATTTTAATCCAACCCAAATTAGCGTAAATCCTAACTCAACGAATCAAGTATTTGAAATTTATATGAATACTAACCAATCCCGAGTCACGGCATCAGTTTTTGAATTAAACTTTGACCCAAACTTGATTCAAATAACATCTCTTGAACCGGTCAGCCTTACACAAGTTTTACAGGCTACTTCAGTTTCGTCAAACACGGCAAGAATTACCCTCGGTAGCGGACCAACTAATCCGCTTACGGGTACGCAAAGCGTATTGAGGCTTAGATTTAATACAGGCGCAACTACCGGTACTTCAACGATAAGCTTTACTCCTAATACCCAGGTTGCAGCTATAGGAAGCAATACAAACGTTTTAGCTTCAGCAACCGCTGGAACGATAGTAATTCCTACACCTACACCTAGACCGACGACTACGCCATTAGCAACCGCCACACCCACACCAAGACCTACGGCTACTGCAACACCAAGACCTACAAGCACACCACTTCCAACAGCTACGTCGACACCAAGACCGACAGCAACTGCGACACCCAGACCTACCGCTACGGCAACACCTCGACCTACAAGTACTCCTGTACCAACAGCAACACCAACACCCTCTCCTACGCCTACAATTGGACCTGGACCGACTCCCTCTTACAGAGTTGTCCTCAACTCAGGTACAGGTCAATCTTGTTATAACCTTTGTCGCTCACAAGGATACAGGGCTTGTCAAAGCGTTGGAACGGATGCGGGAGCAACAGACAGCAATCTCTACAGAAATTGGGGGACTTGTGAAATACTCTCTGGAATGAGTTGTGACGTAGTAGTCTACAATACTGGGGCACAATGTAGCGGCCACACTACCAATTGGACACAGTGCCGATGTTTATATTAACCTTCAGTCTTACCTCTTCAGTGTTTCTTGGATAAATGATTCCTGAATGTTAAAATAAGTATGGTTTGGCGCTGTAGCTCAATGGATAGAGCAGTCCCGTCCTAAGGGAAAGGTTGGAGGTTCAACTCCTCCCAGCGTCACTGAAACCCAAAGCAAAAAAGCCTATAAAGCACAAACCTGGGTAAGACTCGGGAGAGTAACCGATTTGTTTACAAATCGTCAATTCCCCCCAGAGGCACAAATCCAAATCTTAAAATATTTTTTCAAGAATGTCTGACACAGAACCTAAAAGTTTAAAAATTAGTCGGAGAGGAGCTTTAATCTCGATGGCTCATTCGCTTGGCGGACTCGCATTAACTACTACCCCAAAATTTATCCGGGAATTGGGAGAAGAATCAGAACCCGCACCCACAGTCGAAACCGAGGACGCCAAATACTTCGCTTTCTATGAATCGCATCAGGTAGGAACGGATCCCGAACTAATAATTAAAACTAAACCAAATATATTCTTTCATGAGCTATTTATGAGAAGCGAAGAACTTATTAACCAAGAACCTCTAGATACCTTTTTTACTATGAATACTTTCGGCACACTAGCCCTTCCCGGCGAGATAGAGAGATACCTATATCAAAATAACGGTAAAGTTGTTTATGAAGGAATTTCAATCCCTCCCAAACAGGAGAATATTCAACGTTATGCAAATATTTTAATTTTGGGGGGAGCTTCTGCAATAAATATTTCTGAACTGGTCAGGTCTATGAAGAATAGAATAATGGACAAAAAAAACACAGGTATATCTGCCTCTACAAGATTGGCATTATCAAGCTTATTAGCCTTTTGGACTTCCTCGGATTTTATTTCAAGTGCTGCAACTTTAAGCGTTTATAACAAAGCACCACAAAAATCCGAAAGACTAAAAAAAATTGCTACGAGAGTAAAATCCTATGTCAGTTTCACACATCCGGAGAATGTAACTGTATTTTTAAGAAACATTTTAATGTCTCGAAAGTTAATGCTTCTTGCAAAAAACAATAACAAGTACAATATCGAAAAGATCAGGATTGCTTATCAAGTAGGTGCTGGCCACGCAGCCGTACAGGATCTAATTGAACTTGGTGATGATATAAGTCTGGCTTTCTTAGATATTTATCCGAAAGGACTTCTTAATGCAGTTGTTGAACATAATGGTGGGACAAAACCATTCTGTTCAACGCAAATAATCAAAGTTAAAGAAGCTATACATGGTACTCCCTCAACAGAAACAGTTATTGACGAAAAACTGAAAAGTTACTTGGAAGAAAGAATAGGAAAAGATAATACTGTCTCTCAATAAAGTTCTACTATAACTACAATTTCTCCCCTCACCCGTTCTTTAGCTAACATATTTTTAACTTTTTCTATTGATCCTCTATAAAGAGTTTCGTGAAGTTTTGTAAGCTCGCGAGCAACAAAAACCCTCACTTTACTCCCAAAGTTCTCTTGTATAAGGGCTAATGATTTAAGTATTCTATTCGGAGACTCATAAAAAGCAAAAGATACTTTGCCCTCCTTCAGCCAGTTGAAAAGCTTGTTTCTTTTCTTCTTCGGCAAAAATCCTAAGAAGAGAAACTTATTTACGTTAAATCCGCTCACGGATAACGCTGTAGTAATCGCCGATACTCCGGGAATCGGAACAATTCTAATTTCAGGATTATTAAAAAGTAAGAAATCAATAAGTTCATTTCCCGGATCAGAAATACCGGGAGTCCCCGCATCGGTTACGAGAGCTAAATTTTTCCCTTCTAAAAGATAGTTCAGTATTTCAAGCTTTCTAGCCTCATTTGAATGCTGATGGTAGCTTATTAATTTTAAATTATGAGTTTTGAGTTTTGAATTAAGAAAAGCAAATAGCTTTTCTGTCATTCGCGTATCTTCTGCCAATACTATATCTACCTCTTTTAGTATCCTAATAGCTCGCAGTGTAATATCCTCTAAGTTCCCTATTGGAGTTGCAACACAATATAAGCTTCCAAGAGTCTTTGACTCTTGGAATTCTCGCCCTTTGGGCTCAACAAGCTTGTCATTTGTTTGCTTCATAAGTATTCGCAAGCTGCATGATAAAGTGTTCCCGTCATTTGATATAATTGTATCAGAATTTTCTTAACAACGGGGTGTGGCTCAGCGGTAAAGCGCGCCGTTCGGGACGGCGAGATCGACGGTTCGATTCCGTCCACCCCGACTGATCTTTGAGTGTAAAGGGTTTATACTCAAAATTTCATTTGTTGAATTTTGTAGTAACCGTGAGGTTCCGGGTTTCCACCAAAGGCGAACCCCTCTAAAATTGCAGCATGAGCCATATACGCTTGTCCGCCTCTGGTGGAAATAGTATCTAAAGGCGAACGCTAAAATTAGTGGGGCGATTCCCGGGTCCCCGACCCAAGATTCAAACTGCTATTGACTTAAAATGTACAAAAAATATACGCTTAAAGTTAATGGAAAACTCTTCCATCCCTAAAACAGGAACTATTCGGTCGATTTCAACAGATAATACAAGCTCGGACGATACGAGTGCCCAAGGTTCAAAAACCACAACTTCTTCTTCAGGTGTTCCTCTTTGGAAAATGAGGACAAGCAAGCCTTCAATGATAGTTGCGGCCAATCAAGGAGTTGAAGAAAAACCAAGAATAACCCAAGATCACGTAATTCCCAAAGACGTTAAATATGCAAGTTTCCTAAGGCGCTTGCTAGCCACAATTATCGATGGCGTACTCCTTACATCAATAAATTTGATTTTAATTTTAATCATCGGCACATATGCACTTCCCTTTTTGCCGAAAGATAAAACAATTTCCTATTTTAATCTCGATTCAAATTACATCACCGTACTTAGCTTTATCGTTGGATCTCTGTACTATATTTATTTTATCGGAAGCCGTGGACAAACGCCCGGAAAGATGCTTTTAAGAATAAAAGTGGTAAAACTTGAAACTTACGAGGTTCCCGGCTATTTTAAGGCTTTCGTTAGAGAAATTATAGGAAAAGTGATTTCTTCAATCTTTCTAATCCTGGGTTATCTTTGGATGCTCTGGGATCCTAAAAAGCAAACCTGGCACGATAAATTGGTCGGAACCGTGGTTATAGCAGATTTCGAGAAAACTGCGGGTTCTTAGCCCACAGATGAATCGAACCTGATATGTCATTCTCTTTTAGAAGAGAAATCCCGAGCTGAGCTCGGGAAGAATGTCATAAGACAAGAAACTTCAACAAGCTGAGTGCAATCTCCTATTTTGGATAAAAAAAACCCTACTTAACAATATAATAGTCATAGGAGAACAAGTTAATTGATTATAAACAGTTGAAGAAGCTATTTACTTGCCTCATCTAAAGCTTGGAGGGATTCCTGATAGGTCGCAGCTCTTACAGATCTCTTAGGAGAAGGCATGTGTTCTAGTGGGTTGGCAATCCTATCTACAACATCTTTACCTGTCCGAACCATAGGGCCATAAGATTGGTTTAGAATCTCCTGAATTCTGCCTCCTTTAGAATTACAGGCACTAGTGCCAACCGCTCCGGCTGCAAAAGTTGTAACCGTTGCAACAACACGAAAAGCTTTACCTAAAGCAGCTCTTGTGTTTAAATGACGACCATTAAGTTTAACTTTCTTTGCTATAAAGTTTTCAGGTCCTAAATTTTGTTCTTTTGACATAGTATATTATACCATACGAATTCAACTTAATTACCTTTTTTGAAGATTAATTAAATACCCAACACTTCAGGCAACTGCTTAATCATTACTAAAACTACCGGAGCAGGGAGAAGGCTGAAACAGTCAATCCCATTATCGTCTTTAATTATCCAAGGTTTTTCCATTATGTCTACTTTTTCAGCTTTTGAGTTCCACTTAAAACTATACTCCGGAGTTATTTCATAATTATCAAAATATTTTCTTGCTTCAGACACCGGAATATGGTTTCTGAGTAATACCTTAGGTACCCCGTACAAAATAAGCGCTTGTCTTAGAATTTCTTCGTCCTGCACCAGTCTGGATCTAATCGGTTCGATTCCTAAATTATCACCCTCTTTAGCAACAAGCCTCGCACCGCTTCCGCAGTCAGGATTATCACATAGAAGGTAAAACTTCTTTTCTTCTTTATCGTATTCAATTTTACTCGTTAAGGCCAGCTTTGGGGTTCTTGGTATACCGCAATTAGGACATACCACCCGAGTTTTTATCCTTTCATCAATTATGCTTTCTGCAATATCAATTAATATAAACAAATCCGGATCATCTCGATGCCCTATTAGGTCTCTGAAAAATAAAGAGTATGAAACTTGATCCAATGTTCTTGGAAATCCATCAATAAACATCGATTTACCCTCGTGTTTATCAATTTCCCGCTCAATCAAAGTTAGCATTACTTCATTAGGAACCGAAACTTTTTCAGTGCTTCTTTGTAAAATTGCCTCAATTCCATCTTTAACCGAAATATAGCCACGGTAGTTTTTCTTCAAATAATCTTCAATATCATATCTACCCTTTTTGGTTATAAGTTCAGAATGTACGGAACGAACAATATCCCCAATGGAAATATGGACAACATTTTCATTTCCAAATATTTCAATAAAAATCTTCGAGTATGTACCTTTCCCGGAATTTTTCTTGCCCAGCATATAAGCAATGAAGGTGTTTCTTTTGAGAATTTTTTTTATTTCAGCAATTTCTGTACCTGCCTTCGCTTCAAAATAAGCTTTTCTCCCTATGGGCGAAGAAAGATCAAACGTTTTTGTCAAACCTTTAACCTTAGTACCGATAATTGGAAATTCAAGATTTTTCATTAAATGAACTAGACCAAGAGTTTTTCGAACCTTGCTTGATCTTTATACGGTCCGATAATTGCCAAGTTTAATTTTTCAGGTTTAAAAATATCTTTTGCAACTCGCATTATATCTTCAATAGTTACTTTTTCAATTTTTTCCAAAACCTCCTCTGGAGTTTCGATCTCGTCCTCAAAAAGAGCTCTTTCGCCAAAAAAGTCATTTACGGCAGCCGTATCTTCCAAGGCCAACGCAATTCTTCCCTTAAGATAATCTTTAGACTTACGAATTTCTTTCACTTTAATTGGATATTTCCCACTGGCCAAGCCATAAATTTGATCCAGAGTAACTTTTAAAGCCTCCTCACATTTAATCGGATCAACTCCTTCATAAGTTGCCAAATATCCCGTGTCGATAAAACGGGCAGCAGAGGTGTAAACTGCGTAAGCAAGTCCTCTTTTCCATCTTATTTCGTTAAAAAGTCTTGAGCTCATACCCTTTCCCAAAATTGTTGACAGTACCGATTCAATAAATCTATCTTTATGAGTTCTTGAATAAGCCGGGTAACCAAGTATGAAATGAGCCTGCTCTGTTTTTTTGCCGATAAGCTTTAGGTTTAGCTCAGTTTGCTTCCCCTCGAATTTCTTTTCTTTTAACTTTTCTACATGAGTAAGACCGCTAAAATACTTATTTGCCAAACTCTTCACCTTTTTTTCATTAATACCTCCGGCAACAGTTACAAGCATATTATTCGAACTATAATATTGATAACGGTACTTTATAAAATCTTCTCTTTTTATGGCCTTCACACTTTTTGGAGTTCCTGCAATATCTCGTCCTAGAGGATGTGTGGGGTAAATTGTTTCTTGAAAAACGTCGCCAACTTTCTCCATTGGGATATCCTCGTGCATCGCGATTTCCTCAAGGATGGTTCCCTTTTCTTTTTCTATCTCTGTCGCATCTAATATTGGATTAATAATTACCTCGGAAAGAATCTCAAAAGCCTTTTCCAGAATACCAACCCTTACCTTAACGTAGAAATCAGTCCACTCATGAGATGTTCCGGCGTTGTATTCTGCTCCTAGTCCATCTAAAAATCCGGTAGCTAGTCTGGGAGAAGGATATTTTTTGGTTCCCTTAAAAGCCATATGTTCCAAAAAATGGCTTATTCCGGAAATCCTCTCCTTTTCATTTCTGGAACCTGTTTTTACCCAGACTGTAACAGTTGCTGATTCTAGCGAAGGCATGGGTACAGTCAGAACTCGGAGTTTATTTTTAAGGGTAGTTAATTTATAATCCATATCTAAAATTTGTCTTTTTGATTTTACAGATTTGCTTTGTGCTTATCAAGACGCTCCTGCCTTATCCTTCTCAAGAGGCTCGTGAGGAGCCTTTTTTCCCTCATGTTGCGAACACTACTCACTAGTTCTAATATTATATCAAGGATACATGGGCGACGAAAATTTAAATAAATGGTGGATAAAGGATGAAAAGGAAATTTTATCTGAGCTTAAAACTTCAGAGCAAGGATTGACATCTGAGGAAGTAAAGAAACGTCTAAATAAATACGGACCGAATCTGATTGGTAGTCAAAAACCCCGATCAGCCCTTTCTATTCTTTTTTACCAGTTGAAAAACTGGTTAATTATCATGCTTCTCGGAGCGTCTGTAATTTCCTTTTTTCTCGGCGAGAATTTGGACGGATCAGTAATTATCAGTCTCGTTCTACTTTCCGTCTTTTTCGGTTTTATTCAGGAATATAAGGCAGAGAAAGTAATCGCAGATCTTAAGAAATTTATCACCAATAAATCCAGGGTTTTAAGGGACGGAAAATGGATTGAGGTCGATTCTCAAGAATTAGTTTCCGGCGATGTTATAGAAATTCGAATAGGAGATAAAGTTCCGGCAGATATTCGTTTAACGTCTGTTGATAATCTTGCAATCGATGAATCTATTTTAACCGGAGAATCGCTTCCCGTCTTAAAGACCACTGAACCGATAAAGGTATCTTCTTCAAACCCCACAAAGCTGAAAAATATGTGTTTCTTCGGAACGCTTGTGTCCGAAGGAAGAGCAAAAGGCATCGTCGTTGGCGTCGGAGAAAACACATTTTTCGGCAAAAGTGCAAAGACACTCGAAGTACCGGAGCCGGAAACGGATTTTCAAAAACAAATTAAGGCCTTCAGCTTGTTTCTTTTTAGAGTGGTAATGATCATGACATTATTTATATTCGCGTCCAATGCTCTTTTGAAAAAGGATGTCTTGGAATCATTCTTATTCGCACTGGCTTTAGCGGTCGGAATTACCCCGGAAATGCTTCCCGCAATAATAACCGTAACCCTTTCCCAAGGAGCGCTAAAAATGGCTAAGAAAAAAGTAGTCGTAAAAAGACTTATCTCTGTTGAGGATTTCGGCAACGTCGACACTTTGTGTATGGACAAAACAGGTACATTAACCGAAGGAAAATTCGCTCTTGATAGCTTTGTAAATTTAGACGACGACATCGACGAAGAAGTCCTTATTAAAGGAGTTCTTTGTACCTCCGGGTTATTTGAAAAAACTCATGAAGTAACCTCTTCTCCTGTTGATACGGCCCTACTCACAAGCGGCTTTACACAAAGGATTAAAGGTAAAATTGATAATTTCACTTTGATTGACGAAAATGTGTTCGACTACAAAAGAAAAAGAATGAGTGTCTTGGTGAAAGACGGTAAGGCATCGTATTTGGTGGCTAAAGGAGCTTACGAGTCTATCTTTTCTATCTGTAAACATGCCTATTTGGGAAACAAGAAGATAATAATTGATAAAAATGTTCTTTCTAAGTTAAACTCTCGTGTTGCAAAATACGAAGAGGAAAGTTACCGCATCATTGCGGTCTCGGCAAAACAGCATCACGCAAAAACTTCAAGTATTTCCGATGAGCACGATATGATCTTACTGGGATTCTTACTATTTAAAGACCCCGTCAAAGCCTCGTGTTTTGAAGCTATTAAAAAATTTGTTGAGCTGGGCGTTGAGCTTAAAGTATTAAGCGGAGACAGTTTGGCCGTAACCAGAAACGTAGCTAAACAAGCAGGCATCGTATTCACGGATGACCAGATTATAAACGGCGACGCGCTTGAAAATATCAGCGAGCAAGAATTGTTGGAAATTTGTAAAAAAACTAAAATTTTCGCCAGAGTCACACCCGATCAAAAATACAAAATTGTTCACGCACTAAACTATGAAGGCCATATTGTCGGATTTTTGGGAGACGGGGTCAACGATGTACCGGCTCTTCGTGCTGCCGATGTCGGAATCTCGGTCGATACGGGAGCAGACATTGCAAAAGATGCATCGGATATTGTTCTTTTGGAAAAAGATCTGAAGATTTTATCCGAAGGAATCCAATCCGGAAGAAAAACTTTCGGAAACATCATGAAATATATTTTAAATACAATAAGCGCCAATTACGGGAATATGTTTACCGTCGCAATTTCTTCACTTTTCTTAAAGTTCATCCCTCTACTGCCGGCTCAAATCCTTTTGAATAATTTCATAAGTGACGTTCCTTTGTTCGCAGTTGCAACCGACAACGTTGATGCAGATTTCGTCAAGAAGCCTAAAAGGTGGAATTTAGCTTATATTAAGTCCTTCATGCTTTTCTATGGGTTCGTAAGTTCATTTTTTGATATGGTCCTGATCCTACCCATGATTTTTATTTTTAAGACTGATGCAAATGTTTTCAGGACAGCCTGGTTTGTAGAATCATCGATTTCTGAGATGCTCATTACCTTTGCTATACGCACAAAATTACCTTTCTATAAAAGCAGACCCAGTAATTGGTTATTGGGATTAAGCTTATCATCAATGCTTTTGGTTCTTTCAATGCCGTATCTTAAATTCAATACTTTTAAATTTGTCTCGCTAACAACCCCAATTTTGATGCTAATTGGGGTTGATTTGGTTTCTTATTTCTTAGTCACCGAAGTTGTTAAAAGAAAATTCTTTGAAAAATTCGAAAATCCGGAGTTGAAGTGAGAGTAAGCTAATTAAAAATCAGAAGAGTGAACTGCTCTAAAGAAGACCAGCTAGATCGAATTTCGTAGGATCGTTCCGGGCCTGGTCTTGTTCTTTTTTTAAATCAAACGCATCTTTAGCCAAGCTTAGTCTAATTTCATCTATGTTTCCGTCAATTTTTAAATAATCATGAACTAAGCCGAGTTGGACCTCCATAGAAAGCTCACGCCATCTTTTTCCTCTTAATCTACTGCCATCGGATCGTTGTCTTACTAATTCTTGCACACGTTCTGGATCTCTCAATAATTGCTCCTGAACCTTCATGGCAAAAATGTCCAACTTCAATCTTTTATCTCTATTGTCTTGTCTAGCAACTGGAGTTACACAATACCCTCGATTTTTTTCTCTGTACTCCATTACAATTCTACTTGCGAGCACGCCAGGAAGTTCCATTAGTTCAACATAGTTTATTTTGCCGCGCTTCCTGATGTTGTCTAAAATGACTCTTTTTTGCTCTTCTAAATTTATTCTTCTGACAACCTCTTCTTTTGCCGAAACTTCCAACGGAGCCTCGTCTTCGACTGGATCAATAATATCTTCAGGATTGATTTTTATATTTCGTGCTCTTCTGAATCTACCCAAAATTCTTTCGCTGCCGTTCATAGTTAGTTTGTCCTCTCAAAACTTAAATGCGATTATATATGATTAAATATAAATTATCAAATCAAAATAGATAAGCTTTTGGCCGATTCTTTAGTTTTTGACTATCTGATTTACAATAAGTATAATACGCTTTAATTATGGCAAGAATAGGAAAAGAAAACTTTGACCTCTCCGACTCCTTTGCAGGTGATGAAAAACCGGAAGATCAAGGTTTCCTGAAGAAAGCATTAAGTTTTGCAGAATATATAAATGGTCTTTCCCCAGAAGAGCGGGAATTTCTTGACAAATTGGGTCTATTTTCAGGTAGTAAAGTAGATGACAAGAGACTGCAACAAATCGCACAGCTTATCCACGAAAGAACTTCCCCTAATCACAAAACCAGACGAGAAACTAAAAGAACCGGCTTTTTGGGCTCAAGTAGACAAGAAACTAGAATTTTCCAAGACTATACCCCTCCAGAAGTTGAAGAAAATCCAATAACCCACGAAACGACAACTTTTAAACAAAGGGTTTTAAGAGATATCGGGAGTATTTTCAGAAGAAACAAATAAACTTTCTATCAACTAACTTTTAATCCCTCAGGAAGTATAAGTTTTTGATTGCTAGAAACCAAGTTTTGTGTAGCTTGCCAATGCTCTCTAATTAATTTAAGAACTGTTTCAGAATCGAATCTTATATCCCCAATTACACCCATCCTTGAAGCAATTTCAAACATTGCCCATGTAGAAATCCACGATCCAGCCGTAACTCCTCTGGAAAGACTAGCCATTCCAACTAATGGGAGGGTAGTACCTACAATCAAGGTTGCTTCTCTATTTAACTTTGTTGCTTTATCTATTTCCGCAAGAGTGTTGACTGCAATTGTTTCTGTTGCTACCATGCCAACCTCTCTTAAAATTGCTGCCCTGGCGTTATTAGCTTTTATTGCATCTTCTGGAATTCGAGCTAAATTCTGCTTATGTTCTTGCATCTTTTGCGCCAATGATGAAACCGGTTCTGTTTCTCTGGAAAGACTCGTTACCATTCTGGCCGCAGTTTCTCCTGATTCCTGCCGAAGACCTTCTAGCGTTCTAAAAAGGTTAAGATTCTGGTCGTACTCTTTTGCAGCTTTAGTAACATTGTTTGCTGATCCTGAAATAGCTTTGCCTGCACCTCTTAGATTTTCCTCTGATTTTATCACGGCCTTATCTAAACCTTTCAACTGATCGCGAAGTACAAATCTTTTGTTGTCGACCATTTTAAGAACTCCCATCCAGGGAGAAAAAAGATTCAACCCTGCTAGAGTTTCCCAATTCCCCTTCCCTTTCCTGGCTCTTGTTACTACAGTATGACAAAGAGAAAGAGATCTTGTCATTCTATTCTCTGGGTCTTTGTCTGCAATAACTCTGTTAATTTCTTTCCCTGCATCAGCTAATAACTGTGCAATATTTCCACCCGCAATAACCTGATTCAAGGCCATCTCAGCTAAACCGGCCAGGTACCTTTCGTCCATTGCTATAAATTCAGCACCAGTTCCTATTCCCATCTTTCCTAGCTGCCGAGCATACCACTCATTGTGCCCTTGAATCATCTCGGGTCCAGTATCATGAAGGACTGTATGAAAATCTTTTAATATTCTTCCTCTGTTTTCTACTGCAGCGAGCTGTATTGGAGATTTCTCCCCCCTCAATCTTCTTCGATCTCTTATTTCTCCCAGTGATTTTAGACCTTCAATAAATTTCGGCATATTATTAAACTAACAAATTTATCGCTTTCCACCTTTGCCGCGTATTATAAGCTATGAGTCAAGATTGAGTCAAATATTTGTTAAGGTTAAAGCTTTGAATATAAATTATTTAATACAATTAAACTGTTACCAAAACCTCTCAATTATAAATTAAAGACTGCGGTTGCATATGTAGGCTGGGTTTTAAAAAGTACCGACACTTCACTCCCAAGCAGGCCTCTTCTATTTGACATCGGGGATAAACTAAAAATTCTACTTATTGGAGATGATGTTAGTAGACAAAAAATTAGTACTAACATTTTAACCTCCTCTTTATTGACGAGTAAAAATAACTTATCCATTTCGATAGTATCCTCATTAAAAGATGTCGCTGAGCTTAATCAAAAGTTGTCTAACAGGAGACAAACAGATTCCACCGGAATTGTAGTTATACGTAACACAGAACCCGAAATTAAATTGCTCCTGGGAAACGAAAATGGTAACAAAAATTTTCAAGACTTTAAAAGATTTCATTCCCGAAATGAAGCTAACCTTGACGAACTCGGAGGTATTTTAGAAAGATCAACGGTGCTACAAGAATTGAAAACAACTCAGATTGATGATGCTATTGGCCTGAGGAAATACTTCGATACGCTAGTTATACAAAATAATTATCTAAATGAGCTTTTTCAGAAGTTACAACTCACGCATCTTCTTAAACCCGACCTTCTAAGTTGGATAAAGTCTAACCCTGGCTTAAGTACAGTATTTCATAGAGAATTAGAGGGCGGAACTATGGACGTAGTAGATCCCAATTAGATTACTAAATTTTACTCTTTAAGAGAATGAAGATGAGAGGGTTTGAAAGTTGACTTTGGAGGTTCCACAATCTATACTTCTGCCAATAAAATGAGCGCAGAATTAAATCCACAAAAAAATCCGGAAGGCCAAATTCTCTATGGTGAAGTCCAAAAGCTGAATGAAATTTCTGCCGCTTTAGATTTTTCACCTCGTGCCTTGGCCAATGATACTAAAGAATTAGCAAAGGGACACAAAGATCAACTGTTAATGGGAGCTGCAATTGCAGGAATTACCTTACTTGCCTCAACAGATCCAGTAAAAGCCAAGGAACTCGCCGACAAACTTAAACAAGGAAGTTTTGAATTTGAAGCCGGTAAGCGTGCAGCGGCAGCAGCAATCGGTGCTGCTATAGCTGTTATAAAAGAGTGGGGCGAAGATCCACAAAATTTTCTTAAAGGAAGAAAGTTTGCGGAAACAGTTGGAAATGCCGCTGCAGGAGCGGTGATCGGTTTTACAGTATCTGATGTAAGAGAGTTACTGAACGCCTCTTCAATAACCTTAACACCCGAGCAATTTAAAATACTATTGATTGAGCTTGGTAGTTCCCTGGCGTCAGGAGGACTAATATTAACCACAACAGAAAAGCTAAAAGGACTTGTCAAAGGTAAAGTTACGGGGGCAACAGGAACCGTAACCGGAATTCCTGAAAGAATAAGACAAAGCCATCAAAACCAAGAGGCAATCTTTGGAGCAAGGCAAGTTTTAAAAGGAAAAATTCTCCCCGGTGACAACAGTTTAGGTTTAAACAAGAAAGGTATTAATGCTGTTAGGGGATTAATTAGCGAATACAGGAGTGCAAGCGGACAGAGAAAAAATGAGATAGAGAATGAATTAGCAAATATACTCTCCCAGTAAACTCCACTTTTTAATATATTAACTTTAACAGTTCAGTAATCAGTCTTCATCCTCAATACCCTTTTCCCTTTTATTTTCAACCTCTTCGGTCGTTAACAATTCTTTAAGAGAAAATGTTTGAAAACCTTGATTGGGTAAATGGTATAAACCACAACATGATCCTCCAGGGCGCCTATCCAATCCCCCTCCTGATACCTCTTGCGGGGGCCCTTGGATTCCACGAATTGCGTAGCCGTGTTTTGGTCGCTCGTTCATATATTTTGTGCTAGTATTATACTGCGGGAACCTTAATTAGAAAATATGCTTGCGACAAATCAACCACAAACTCACCAAATTAGACACATCATTAAAAGCTTTGAAGCTAAAGCCTTAAAGAAAAGGCCATTTGCGGTAAGAATTGCCGACGATTTGACTTCTTTTTTCGGAAGTATCTTTTTCTTGATAGTAAACTCCTTAATTTTCGCAACCTGGATACTGATAAATACCGGCAAAATCGCTTCCATTCCTCCCTTCGATCCCTTCCCTTTTCAAATGTTAACAACAGTCGTATCTTTGGAAGCTATAGTGCTAACCCTAATTGTGCTTATGAGCCAAAGCCGGCAAAGCTTAATCAGCTCTCTGCGGGAAGAAATTGACGTACAGGTCAATCTCGTAGCCGAACGGGAAATTACCAAAGTTTTACAGCTTCTCACTGAGTACCTCAAAGCCAGGGGAATTAAAATAGATGACCCAGAGCTCGAAGAGATGTTGAAAGAAATCGATACATCATATATTGAACGAAGGTTGGAAGAGCAGTTAACTTCCAAACCTCCAAGTCTTGTAGAAAAAGTAACCAGACCTATTATTAAAGTAAGCGAAGAGGTTGAAAAGGCGGCAACCGAGCCTTTTAAAAAGGTCGCACAAGAAGTTCAAAAAAGTTTGAAGAATTAGCAATTAGTTCTTTTTAATTCGATAACAGACAATAACAATAGTAAGTCTAAAAATGCCTTTCCGATACGGGTATTTTCACTAGTCTTTTAAGTATTTCGTTCCCTGTGTATGCAATAGTGTTGCTCTCCGATCTGCTGAAAGGAAACGAAAACTTTTTATTCGGCTGATTTACTCTCGAAAGAACTTTATCTATCATAGTTCCAATGACATCTTCATCGTATTGGTTTGACAACGCTTGATTATTCACCTCATACATTATTGTTTTTTCGAGATCGGCTCGATCATACGAAACAAAAAAACCTTTTATAAGTTTGCGTTTTTGCCAATCATAAGACCATAATCCATAATCCTGTTGTGATGTTAAAATTATTGGTTTAGAATCTTTCTTTATGTATTTTCCAATACCTCTATTTTCAAAACCCCTGAAATCTAAATAGTTATAAATATAATTTCCTCTAGATTCAACTTCATCCCGATCATGACCTAAGTACGGGGATAAATCAATTCTTCCACTTAGAGATACTTTGTCTATTTCTTCAGGTAAGAAGGTAGTTTCGTGGCTGAATACTAAAGGAGCTTGGACTGTAACCCTAAGGCAAGGATTATCATACTCGTATTTTCCTCTTCTATTCGTTAAGTCAAAATATACCTCTCTCCTTGACGCAGATATTGCTGCTCTCTCACCGGATCCGTGAGTACCAGTGGTAAAACCGTACGGAAGGGGAACGACCAGGGAGTAAGGATCGCTCTCGCCTTGTTTTTTGCGGTTACCAACAAGGCGTTTATACCACCACCGATTGCTTTCTCCGCACAAGTCATCTATCCGCTCAGAATTTTCGTAAGCCTCCCTTCCTAATCGTACCTCAACGCTATGTGCAAGATAGGGATAGTTGTAGATTACTCCATATAAGAGTCCATTCGCCTTTATAGTTAAGGCTTTTTTCTCTTCTAACGAAAGATCTCTTCTAAGTTCGATCAGTATGCTGTCTAACGTTTTATTAACCTCATCTAGAGAAGATGCTTTCTCTTGAGTTCTTTTTAAACCAGTATCTATCTCTGTCATATTAGATTTCCTAAACTTTCGGTCAAAAGTATACCAGAATGGGCACAATTGTGCAATAACCCG
>Ga0214473_10001478_pt1 | contig 30888 bp, 31 predicted proteins | sample RVTome_7_FD_203509 | JGI IMG/M metagenome (GOLD analysis project Ga0214473, IMG submission 203509) | Soil microbial communities from uranium-contaminated site in the Upper Colorado River Basin, Wyoming, United States - RVT98D197 | ecosystem: Environmental > Terrestrial > Soil > Contaminated >...
TGCGTACCACCCACAGCCAGCGACCCCGTCCATAAACACCGAGTCCTTCGATCGTGGCTGGCCTCTCCGCCCACGGGGCCTGATTTTTCCTATCGTTTCCAAGGCTCGGCCACGGCAACAGCAGAGATAGAACCGCGATACCGAGCCCTATGTTCCGGTGATCTTTATTCACGTTGGGTCCCCTCCCGCGATTCCAGTACGGTCAATTGAGCCAAAATAACCGGACTGCCGACCGCCCGTCAAGCGCCAATGATACCGCCATCGTCTGCTTCCGATGGTAGTATGGAGCAGGCTCCTCCGGCACACCCGGAGAAAAACCATGCAAACGAAACCGTTCACCTCGCTTCGTCTGACGCTCTTGGTTGTGATTCTCTTGGCGGCGACCCAAGCCATGTCGCAGACCGTCCGGGTCCGCTGGGAGCGAAACACCGACTTCGAGAAATACCAGACCTACACATGGTTGGACGGGACCCGCGTGAAGGATGAGACCTCCCATCGGTTTATCGTCGAATACGTCGACGGCCAGCTCGGGATCAACTCCGTCTTCAAAGACGAGAATGAGCCCGACCTCTACGCCGTGTATCATGCCTCGGCGGAGGGTACGTTCGAGATCACCGGCGGCTACGGAAGCGACTGGAAGGGTGCCGAAGCCGTCACCGCGAACAGCAAACTTCATCTTGTACTCGGTGCCCACGATCATGTCCACGCCCGGGATACGCCGCAGGGCCTCCAGCCCGACCTGCGCGTAGCAGCCGGTGACGACCACGAAAGCCTGCGGCGAGCGTCGGAGCACCTGGCGAATGACGTTTCGGCACCGGGCCTCGCCGTGCTCGGTCACCGAGCAAGTATTCACCACCGCCAGATCGGTGGGCTCGCCCCACTCCACCGTCGAGTAGCCTTTTGCCTTGAAGGCACCGGCCAGAACCGCTGTCTCGGTCTGATTCAGACGGCAGCCTAGCCCGGAGCACACCGATATGAAGGGGGGGCACCAAAGAGACCGCCCGTCCCTCGCCCGGGCGGACCAGAAGAGCCAGCGTACCCGGGCATGGGAGTCTCGCTGACCACGGGACGAGTCGCTCGCAAGCGGGCGAGGAAAGCTTCTTGATCCATCTACTGTTTAGCGCCGCGGGGCCCCTGTACCCTTCCTCCAGTCACCTATGATGTGACGACCGGCCGACCCGCCGGGAACGCCATACGGGGCCCGCGGGCGCCGGCCTCCGAGACGACCCTGCTCCGCTGTTCCAACAAGAGATGCGGGATGTTGATCCGACCCGGGCAGACGTCCCGACAAGCCCCACACAAAGACGAAGCGAACGGCTGACGCTCGAGGATGGTCGACGAGCCGACCCCGAGCAAGCCTTTGGGCCGGTCTTCGGTGTATCGGCTGAGGCGCGAGCCGCGCCCTGCGGCTGGTAGTAGCGCTCATGCTCCCCGAGCGCGTGGACGTTGGAGAGGCACTGCGCCTTGCCTTATAGAGACGAAGAAACACTCGAGTTTCCTCCCCGAAACGCAAGAGAGACGTTGGATTACTTTGCGACCTTTCGAGCCAAAGCTCGTCTTCACCAGCTTATATGGAGCTGGTTCTTCCTTCTCAATACCGGGCGACTCCCCTCCTCTACCGACCGCGACAGGCTCGGGCAACGCTTCTGTACCAGCTATTGGAGACCTACTACGACGACGTCAAGGCTCTGTGGGAGGAACGCTTTGAGAAGAGGTATGGCTTCTGGCGAGGCTTCGTGGACCTCGTCGTCGCCCGTTACCTCGACTGCGGAACCCAAGAGGCGGGTTTCGCCAGGCTTCGTTGTGACGACTGCCACGCCGAGCGGCTCTTGACGCTATCGTGCAAGCAAAGAGGCATCTGCCCCTCTTGCGATGCCAAACGCGCCGCTGCTTTCGCCGCGTTTCTCAAGGACGAGCTGCTCGAAGACGTCGGCCACTCACTCTGGACCTTCACGATTCCAAAGATGCTTCGCCCTTATTTTATGCACCACCGAGAGCTCTTGGGTGATCTGGCACGGCTCGCTTACGCGACGATCAAGGAGTTGATGACTGAAGCCGTGGGTGACGAACAGGCACGCCCCGGCGTCGTCGCCGTACCCCAGACCTTCGGCAGTATCTTGAATCCCCACCCGCACATTCACTGTCTTGCTTCCAGAGGAGTTTGGAATGACCCAGGTCATTGGACTCCCATCGCCTACCTCGATACCCATGCCGCCGAGAAGCTCTTCGCTCACAAAGTCCTGCACTTGCTCCAGGCCAAAGGACTCCTCTCCGAAGAGCGTATCGAGCTCCTCGCTTCGTTTCGAAACTCCGGATTCTCCGTCGACGCTTCGCCAACCGTCTGGCCATCCGACACCGAAGGCATCGAACGGCTCTCGCGTTACCTCTTGCGATGCCCGGTCTCCTTGTCCCGCATCCACTGGACTCCCGGCGCACGAACCCTCTTCTATGAAGGTAAGGCTTCTCATGACGAGCCTTTCGGAAAGCATCCCGTCGGAGAGACTCTCGATATCTTCGAGTTCATCGCTCGCGTCCTCACCCAGATCCCTCAGCCTCGCAAACACGGCGTGCACTATTTCGGATTCTATTCTTCGCAAACACGCGCTCTGCAAAAGGACGAGGGTCCAAAACTTCGGCCTTCGTCCTCCGGCAACAACGGTCAAGAAACAGACGACCCCAAGCCGTCTTCGCAACAACGTGCCGCGCTCAGAAAACGATGGGCGAATTTGATCCGACGTGTCTACAAAACCGACCCTCTCATCTGTCAGTGTGGCGGCCGGCTGCGAATCATCTCCTTTATCACCGAGCCCAAGGTGATCGCAAGAATTCTCGAGCACTTGGATAAACGAAATATCCACTCACGAGCTCCTCCCACAAAGAAGCTTCACGCTCACTCAGATTCCTCGTAGAAACAGCCCATCCTTGCCAAACCGATGTAGTCGGCTTCCCGCTCGCCGTGTGCCCAATTCCGCAGCGCAACCGCCCATCTCGACCTCGTCTTCCTTGACTTCTTCCTTGACTTCATCCTCCTCGCACGCAATCGACCTTATGCTGCGTACCACCCACAGCCAGCGACCCCGTCCATAAACACCGAGTCCTTCGATCGTGGCTGGCCTCTCCGCCCACGGGGCCTGATTTTTCCTATCGTTTCAACGTGTTCTCCCGGCAGGTGCTCAGCTGCAGATCCAGGCTGCAATCGAAGAACTGGCTTCGCCGAGATTTGCTGCGGCTTCTGCACACTTCCGTGATGCACGTGACGCGTATGATGATGTGCCGCGAAGGGAAAGAGACGCATGCGCCAACGCGTTCGATGCGATGGAATCCGTTGCGAAGGTCCAGCACTCAATGCCGAGCGCGACCTTCGGGGACGTCATGCGAGCGGTGCGTCAGGGGGGGGCGTACAACCCACAGGTAATGGGAGTCTTGGATGCCGTCAATACGCTTCGAAACAAGAATTTTGGCCATGGAATGACCAACTCGTTTGGTCTAACCGGGGCGGAAGTGGACTATACCTATCTGACTTGTATCGCTGGAATACTCCTGTTTGCACGGACACCGTGAGCGCCCAGCCGTGCTAGGTTCTTCGGGTGTCAGTACGAAAAGTTCCAGGTTGCAATGGCCACGATGAACGTCACTAAACGAAATCACTTCGTCCCTCAGTTCTATTTGGAGTATTTCGCGGACGAAGACGGATTTCTCTGGGTTTACGACAAGGAGGGTGGGGAGCCGCGAGAACAGCAGCCCGTAAACACCGGCGTTGAGAAGAATTTGTACACGATTACGCTGGAAAATGGCCAAAAAGACGATTCCCTAGAGAAATGGTTCGCTAGGCTGGAAGGCAAGACCAAGCCAATCCTCGACAAGTTAATTAATTCCAGGGCACGGATCAGTGACGAAGACAAGCGGGTTCTCGCTGAGTTCATGGCGTTTCTGCACACCCGGGTTCCCCGTAGTGTCGAAGCAGCCGCGGAGATAGGAGTAGCACTGGCCCAGGAGCTTGGGCAACAACTCGTTACCGACTCGAAGAGGTTCGAACGTCTTTACAATGATTTCGTTCGGGACAACGGGCAAGACGGCATGCCACCTGTCGGGGAAGCGAGACGACTGTATAGGAAACTTATTGAAGGCCCCCTTCAATTGAATCGTAAGGTCGCACTGGGTACGAGCCTGAAGACTACGGATGTCTACATTGCCGGTTTTCTCGATCTTCACTGGAGCGTATGTGATGCACCGAGTGGCAGTCCATTCATAACGAGCGATGCCCCGGTAACATCAATCGCGATTCACAAAGACGGCATGGCCCAATTTGGTGGCAACTTGATACACCCAAACTTTCAAGTGTCATTTCCTATCTCCCCGGACGTCGCCCTGTACTTGAGTCGCAAACCTAGGCAGGCGAGATGGCGCGTTGGCAAGAAGTGTGTGCGAGAGCTGAATCGCCGCGCCGCGTATATGGCGGAGAGATTCGTCTACGCCAATCTACGATCTGATTTGATTGTTCGACTCGTTCGTAGCTTCGCTAGCACACGCGATCTCGGCAAGATAGACCCTGAAGAAGCGCGCCGCGTGTTCCGAGAGCGGGGGTTTCTGGAGGAAACCCGATAAGTCGGGCCAATCTCTCACGCCACCAAGGCACCCCATGCGGAGATACTTCCCTGATCTTCCCGCTGGGGACGCCACGAGATCAACACGCCTGACATCGGAATACAATCTCCGTTTCGCTTGGAGGTGAGATGATGGACCAACGGCAGCAAGTCACTGTCGTGGAAATCAAGATGCCTTTTGGCTCGATGGTGGTGTTCATGGTCGGTTTCTACATCCTTATACCACCGTTTGGCGTTTGTTTTTTTAGTTCAGGAAATCCAGTTCTTCCGTAAGACAGTCCGACCCCCATCCCACAATCGTCATCTGCTTCGGTAGTAACTGGGACACGCCGCTCTATCCAAGACAGGATCCTGGCTAGGCGAGGCTCGTATTAGTGAGGTACCAGTTAGAGTTATGCCGCTCTCTACGGCAACGGCCTTGACTTCGCGCCCGGGCTGCCGGCGCCGGAGCGCACGTCCGCGGCCGTGACCTCGTCGATGCCGCGCGGCCAGCGGCGCCGCAACGGGTCCACGATGTTGAAGGTCAGGCGGCCGATGCGGCTGATCTCCAACTCGACGTGGTCGCCGTCCTGCAGCGCGCCCAGGCCCTGGTGGTTGGTGCCCATGTAGAGCACGTCGCCCGGCTCCACCGGCGTGATCGCCGTGGCAAAGGCGATCGATTCGGCGATCGAGTGCGCCAGGTCGCTGGTGTTGTAGTTGGGGCGCAGCTCGCCGTTGACCCAGAGCTTGATGTCGAGGGCCTCCGCGTCGCCGACCTCGTCCTTGGGGACGATGCAGGGGCCGAGCGGGGCGAAGCCGTTGTAGGACTTGCCGGCCGAGAGCGGCATCTTCGTGAGGTCCCTGCCGCCGCCGGAGCCGCTGCTGGGCATGCGGGCGGAGACGTCGACGCCGCCGGTGTAGCCGAAGACGTAGTCAAGGGCCTGCGCCACGGGGATGTTGCTGCCGGCGCGGCCGAAGACGACGACCAGCTCAGCCTCGTGGTGGAAGATGTTGGCGTCGATCTCCGGCAGGACGACGGTGCCGCCGGAGCCGAGGATGGCGTCGGTGGACTTGACGAAGCCCCACATCGGCGAGGGCTCGCGGTGGCCATTCTCGCGGTAGTTACCGCCCATGGCCAGCAATTTCGCGCGTGGCACCGGCGCCTTGAGCGTCACGGACGCCAGCGGCTGCGCGGCGCCCTCGGCAGCCAGGCGCGCCAGCTCCGGCTTGAGCTCTTCGTAGCGCGTGATCAGCGCCTGCATGGCGTCTTGCCCGCCCAAGGGCCGCACCAGGGCGCTGACGTCGACGACGCCGCGCTCGGTCAGCAGGCCGGGCCTGCCCTCGTTGAAGATCACCAGCTTTATTCCGCCTCCTCCCTTGCTTTCCTGGGGCACTGCGGCTGTCGGGGTGCCTGCAGTCTCGGAGCCGGTCGGAGGCGCCGGCGAACCGTGACCCATAAGGGCCGCAGTCGCCAGCGATAGAATCGCAAAGGAAACTGTGAGCGACCTTCTTCTTGATATCATTGTGACTCTCCTTCTAATGTCTTCGCGTTGGCCGGACGCTGGTGAGGCCTGATGTAGTATCCCTGGAATACTATAAAACTGGCTTGTGCCTGGTCTTGAGTGGGTGAGGGCAGTCTGAAGCCCTAACTGACGTGTTCCGGCCGGTGATGTGCAGGGCAGAGTTTCGTCACCATGTCGCCAAACGTGACAGTCCCGTTGAAGAGCCGGAGTGTGCCCTTCCAGATCCCACTTTTTCCTCTACTCCAGGTTGAAAGATGGCAAAGAGCATCTCATAACTCTGGGCGTATGTCTACTCATATGTTTGTCCTATAAGGGCTCTGATTCCGAGGAATTGGGGACGATTCGCAATTACTCTCCCCTGGAGTGGAGTGGACCCATGCAGACTAGCGAAGAGAATGACAACGACAAAGCCGAGGACGAGAACTAGAACTGAGATCGTGTGCAAGCGGGCTATAGCTACTCGTGAGGGAAATGCTTCGCCGGATGCGAAGTACTGAAACAGCAAGAGGCATGATGGACAATCTCGTAACACTCGTCGCTGTGGTCCTGGGTTTCATCCTGGGCGAAGGGGCGTCCTACGTCCGAGAGAAACGAAAGGCAAAGGGGGCAAAATCCAACATCGAGAAGGAACTGGAAGCGAACGTGGCCATGATCCCTCAGAGAATCGACCTGCTTACAAAGATGAAGGAAGAGTGCTCGAGCAAGAGGATCCTGTCAGGAAAGGGTGTCGATTTCATGACGATGGCTTTCGACCGAGGTATGGGCCTGGCCTATGATTTGTTTACCATAGTTGAACGCGACAATCTTCACGTACTCTACTCGTACTTCAAGAGGACGGATGAGTTTATGGATACCTATGCGGAGCAAATTTCCCAGGCCATCCAAAACAGTGGCATAAAGGACCCGTGGCGCGATTACCAAGGAATCATCGGAGACTTCACCAACACCCTCAAACTGACAAGCGAACTCGTTGAGAAGTTCCTGGCGCACAAACCTGTAGATGTTCTATATCGCGAAACGGGTGTGAGTGTGCCGCCGGGTCGAATGCGCTAGTGAGCACCCCCATTTCGGGTCGGTGGCACGGGGGTTAGGCCACCCGCGGTAGCGGCCCCCGTAGCCCGCTAGGGAGTCACGCCACACGTACCGCCCCGGTAACGTAAAAGGGTATAAGTCCCCCTGGGGACGCCAACCCTTTCCCCTCTGGTAGCAGCTAATCTCCGCTTGGAGGTGAGATGATGGACCAACGCCAGCAAGTCACGGTCGTGGATATCAAAATGCCTTTCGGCAACCTAACGGTGAACGTGTCGAACGCGGGTCCCCTGACCGCCGTTGGCGCGGTACTGAACATCAACTGTAGCCAGCCAATGAGTGTCTCGGGTATCTTCCTCAACTGCAACCCAACCGGTCCTAATAGCGCTACCTGTGGACCGCAGAATATCGGCATTGGCAATGGTTCGGTCAGCCTCATGGTGTCGGCCAGCACATCGTTCAACTGCCAGGCGAGTATTTCATCGAGCACCCTCGATAACAGTCCCGGAAACAACAGCGACGGCCACAGCGTGGCCATCGCCCAGCTATCTCCCGATCTCCCGTTGGCGATTGACACCTCGTTCGTAAGCCGGCTCGACGTCCCGCCCGGCGACGGGAGCGTGCGCGGCCAGGTGCTGTTGAACGGAACCGCGCTCCACGAGACCAACAACGCCGCACCCTTCCGCCACCACCTGAGGGGTCAAAAGGGGGCGAACACCGTCGAAGCCCGCCTGGTCTCGGGAACCGGCGAGGGTCAGTGGGTCTTCAATTTCGCGGGAGCGCCCTACTTCGTCGACGGGAGTCTCGCCGTCGAGTCGGGGCAAGTGATCGCTCAGGGATCCGACAGGATCGTCTTTCGGGTGAGCCCTTCCAGTCCGCCCCTACGGTTCCGCTTTCGACTCTCCGAATGACCGTCACGCCGCGGCGGCGGCCAGCACGCCCATCGCCATCTCGTCCGTCACTTCGTTGATCACGACGCCGGCCAAAGTGTTCCGCAACGGCCGGGAAGACACCACCCCCACCCGGAGATAGTTGTCGGTCAGGCCCGTCCACAGACCGCTTGCGTCTTGCTGCTCGAAGAGCACCTCCACCTCCCGACCCAAGTAGCGCGAGGCAAAGGCCCGGCGCTTGCGGCGGGAGAGTGCGCGGAGTCGCCGACTCCTCTCCTTGATGACCTCCGGATGCACCTGATCCTCGATGCGAGCCGCCCGGGTACCGTACCGCTTGGAATAGCTGAACACGTGAAAGTAGGAAAGCGGGAGATCCTGAAGCAGCCTCTCGGTGCGCGCGAAGGCCTCCTCCGTCTCTCCCGGAAAACCGACGATGAGATCGGTCCCCAATCCCACGTCGGGAACCCGGCGGATGACCAGCTCCAGGAAGTCCCGATACTCTTCGACCCGGTAGCGGCGGTTCATGCCCTGGAGCACCGAATCGTCGCCGCTCTGGATGGGAACGTGGAAGTAGTGGCAGAGCTTCTCCGAACCAGCCATGTGAGCCACCAGGGCGGGCTCGATGGTGGTGGGCTCGATGGAGGTGATGCGGATTCGCCGCAGCCCCTCCACGTCTTCCAGTCCTCTCACCAGATCGAAGAAGGAACGTCCATCCGAACGGTAGCGCCCGATGTTCACGCCGGTCAGGACCAGCTCTCGATGACCTCGCGCCACCAGCTCTCTCGCCTCACGGAGGACATCGCTCAGCTTGCGGCTCCTTTCCCGTCCCCGGGTGAAGGGAATGATGCAAAAGGAACAAAAGAAATCGCATCCGTCCTGCACCTTGAGATTGGCTCGGGTCGTCGTGTACTCGCCGGTCCCCTCCACTTCGAAATCCGCGTCGTCGATGAGTTGAGAGTGGAGCACGACGGGATCGGGAAGCTTGCGCGGCCGGTCGATGAAGGCAGGAAACTTCATCTTGTACTCGGTGCCCACGATCATGTCCACGCCCGGGATACGCCGCAGGGCCTCCAGCCCGACCTGCGCGTAGCAGCCGGTGACGACCACGAAAGCCTGCGGCGAGCGTCGGAGCACCTGGCGAATGACGTTTCGGCACCGGGCCTCGCCGTGCTCCGTCACCGAGCAAGTATTCACCACCGCCAGATCGGTGGGCTCGCCCCACTCCACCGTCGAGTAGCCTTTTGCCTTGAAGGCACCGGCCAGAACCGCTGTCTCGGTCTGATTCAGACGGCAGCCTAGAGTGTAGAAAGACGCTCGGTACAAAGGGTGTCTCCGGATCTTCTAGCCGGGCGGCCAGCCCATGGCGCGGCCGCTCAACAGATGGAAATGAACGTGATAGACCGATTGCCCCGCCCAGGCGTTGCAATTGGCCACCAAACGATAGCCCTTTTCGGCGATCCCCTCCTGGCGCGCCAGATCGCGGGCCTTCAACACCAGCCGCCCGATCAACTCGGCGTCCTCGGCAGTGAGGTCATTAACGGTGGGGATGTGCTTCTTCGGGATCACTATAATGTGCGTCGGCGCTTGCGGGTTGATGTCGCGAAAGGCATAAACGTGGTCATCCTGGTAGACCGGCGTGCTCGGTATGCGTTTTTCGATGATGTCACAGAAGAGGCATCCCATGAGCATCGACCCCGGCTCCGCATGTTATGCGTAACCACCGCTGGCCGTCAATGAAGGGCGGCGACAAGCGATCGTTCCAGTGGCTCTCCGGTCCGTTAACTGGTAAAAGGGGCGGGACTCGTCCGATGCCTCCCTCTCCGCCGCGAGCAACTCCTTGGACGGCGGCAGCGCTCTGTCGCGTCTCCTGGACTCTGGTTTCCGCCTTCGTGGTAGAAAGCCTGGTATTCGGTCTGGCGGTATTGCCGGCGGCGCTCTTCTGGGAGTGGCACTTCGGTTGGAATCTCCCCTCCACCTGGGTACGGACTCTCGTTTTGAGCATGTCCTTCATTCCCGCTTACTTCATCTTCGCCCTGACCCTCGTGATCCTTTCCGCATGGTCAACCCGAATCACCGGTTGGCGCACGCCCGGTCCAGCGGAAATGGCGATCGAGGATCTCGGATGGCCCTTGCTGGATTGGGTCCGCTATGCCATCTCCATCCACCTGGTGCGGGTCTTCGCCGGTCCGCTCTTCCGATCGACGCCCCTGTGGACGTTCTATATGAGGCTGAACGGAGCGCGATTGGGACGACGGGTCTACGTGAACAGCCTGGCGGTGACCGATCACAACCTCTTGGAGTTCGGAGACGACGTGGTCATCGGCGGCGGTGTGCACCTATCGGGCCACACCGTGGAGAAAGGGATCCTCAAGACCGCTCCGGTGAAACTTGGAAAGAATGTGACGATCGGAGTGGGAAGCGTCATCGATATCGGCGTAGAGGCGGGAGCCGACTGTCAGGTGGGAGCACTCGCTCTGGTGCCCAAGTTCTCGAAGCTGGAAGCGGGATCGGTCTACGTCGGCATCCCGGTACGCAAGCTGGAGAAGAGTAAGGAGTCGAATGTGCTATAGTGCGCGATCATGCAGCTTCGCGAGGAGGTCGAGGAGGGATGCCGCAGACAACGGAGCTTCTGAGCCGGGGTCACTCCAAGCTGACCCTGGCCGCGGCCAAGATCATGTTGGAAGCGGCCGAGCGCAAGGCGCGGGAGATGGGTCTGGCAATGGATATCGCCGTCTGCGACGAGGGCGGAAACCTCTTGGCCTTTCACCGTATGGAAGGGGCCAAAATCACCAGCATCGAGGTCGCCATCGGCAAAGCCTTTACCGCCGCCGCCAGCCGCATTCCTACCGCAAAATACGCTGAGTTGGCCGGGCCCGGAAAACCCGCTTTCGGGATCCACGTGAGTAACCACGGGCGGTTCATGATCGTGGGAGGTGGACTCCCCGTTCAGGTCGAGAGAGATCACCTGGGAGGAATTGGTACCAGCTCCGGGACGGTCGAGCAAGACATCGCCGTCTCCCAGTCCGGCATCGACGCCCTTCTCGCCGCCCTCGCCTGACCACGGCGACTCACCGTGGTGTCACCAGCGCCACGAGCGCCATGAACGGATGACGAATGAATCATGCTGAGCACGCTGCTTGGGCTTCTCCTTCTCCTTCAGGCTCCCTCGGATCCTACTGAGGACGACCCGACGACGGCCGACACCGCCCAGGAGCAAGCGTCACCACGCTACGGCATCTCGGCGGATTTCGATTGGAGCTTCAGCAACTCCGAGACGAGCCCTCTGAACGCGACTTACTACGGCGACAACATCCTCAGGCTGCTTCGTGTCTCCCTGCTCTTCAACTTTCGTCCTTCCGAGCGAGTCGGCCTCTATGTGAATCTGACGTCGGAGAACGGTGGCACACCTCATCTCTATGGCGCCTTCGTGCGACTCGCACCCTTCAAAGACACCAACTTCTGGATCCAGGCGGGCAAGATCCCTCAGGCCTTCGGTGCGTTTCCCGAACGCTGGTACCCGTTCGCCAATTCGTTGATCGGCTATCCGCTCATGTACTCGTACCTGACGTCCCTGCAACCGAACAGCGTCCCGGCGGGTCCCGATGACTTGTTGAGCCAACGGGGTCGAGGGCTCTCCTCACAGTTTCGAGGTGGGTACGGTGACGCAGATTATGCCGGCATGCCGCTGGTCGAGATCTTTCAGTGGGCGGCCGGAGGGCTCGGCTACGGAAGCGCCGGCTCCTTCGAGTATCTGGGCGGTGTCACCGCCGGAACGCTCTCCAACCCCCTTCAGGTTGACGAGAACGGAGGCACGCAGGTCTTGGGGAGAGTGCGCTTCCGCCCCTCGCCGGCCCTCAACGCGGGCGCTTCCGCGGCACGCGGCGCTTACCTCGTCGATCTCGCCGAGGAGCAGCTGGGGGGCAGATCCCCGGATGCCTTTCATCAGACCGCGGTGGGGGGAGACTTTCACTACGGGCGAGGCCATCTTCTCCTTTACGGGGAGATGGGGTGGTCGCGCTGGGAGAGCCCCCACATCGACGAGCCACTGGACGCGGTGTCGGCCTTCCTCGAGTCTCGCTACCGGTTGCTGCCCGGAGTCTACGCCGCGGGTCGCTTGGATCGTTTGAGCTTCAGCGACATCACCGCTCGCAATGGGAGTCGCCAGCCATGGGAGTATCCGCTCACCCGCTTGGAGGTCGGCAGCGGCTTCTCCTGGGAAAGACATGTCCTCTTGAAACTGGTGGGACAGTTCAATTGGTACGACCAAGCCACGGATCTCGATGAGAACATCATTGCTTTTCAGATGGTGCTGCATTTCTAGCGCCCTCGCCGCGATCGTCGCGGCGGCCTCGTACGCAGGCGGCAATCAAGACCCGCGCCCGGCGACCGTCTACGGTCACGTCGAGTTCCGTGGCTTCGTGCGAGCCCCTTCCTACCGTGAGAATTTCTACTCCTACCGCCCACCCGGCCAGACCACCCGAGAGCCCGATCCCCTCCGCGCCATCGTCTATCTGGAGGGTGACGACCTGGAGCCGGCTTCCGAGCCGCCAACGGCCGTCATCGACCAGAAGGGCGAGAGCTTCGTGCCGCACATCCTAGCGGTGCAGAGAGGAGCTCGAGTGAGTTTTCGGAATAGCGATGACATCTATCACAACGTGTTCTCCTTCGCGAAGATCAGGCGCTTCGACCTCGGCCGCTATCCGAAGGGGCAGTCCCGGTCGGTGGTCTTCGACCGCGTCGGGCTGGTACGCGTCTTCTGCGAGATTCACTCGCATATGAGCGCCTTCGTCCTGGTCCTGCCCCATTCCTACTTCACCACCACCGATGCTTCCGGCTCCTATCGGATCCCGAACGTCCCGGCCGGGAGTTATCATGTCGTGGCGTGGAGCGATCCGTTCCGTCTCGTTCGCAAGGAAGTGCGGCTCAGGAGCGGCGGGAGTAGCGAGCTCGACTTCCTTCTCGAACAAACAAGGTGAGCAGCCATGTCGCTGCGGAACAAGCTCTTTATTTCCTTCGCGATCATCTCCTTGCTTCTGCTCGGCTTCGTTTTCGTGGCAGTGGAGCTTCGGGTGCGGGCGCAAGTCTCCACCGATATGCTGACCGAGCTGAGGCAAACAGACGATGCGTTCGTCGAGCAATGGCAGTTCCTCCGAGAGCGACTCGCTCGGGAAGGCGCCATCGTGGCCGATGCGCCCAAGTTGAAAGCCGCCCTCGATACCGGGGACCGGGCGACCATCGAGCCGGTGGCGGAGGATTACCGCCGGATGATCGGCGCCGATCTGGTGGAGCTCCGCGACCCGGAAGGCCGTTCCTTGGCGCGACTGGCCGAAGGCGAGGACCATGCCTATCTCGAGCTCAGTTTCCCGATTCTGGTGGGTGAAAGCGTCCTGGGCAACATGACCACCGGATACGGACTGAATCGGGATTTTGCCGCTCGCATGAAGCGGCTGGTGGGAGCGGAGGTGGCGGTGGTGAACGGCGATCGACTCGTCGCCTCGACTCTCGCCAAGGAGAGGGAGGAAGAGCTGGCTCTCGACCTGACTGCATCGGACCGGGAAGAGTCTTGGCCGTTGCGGCTGGGAGGGGAGTCCTACCTGGCGAGAATCGTTTCGGAGCAGGCGGCGCCCGGCGTCGAGTTTCTCATTCTACGCTCGGTGGACGAGAGCCTCCGATTTCTGGGCGCGGTGCGTCGCGATCTCGTTCTCTTCGGCATCTTCACCACCGCCCTCGCTCTTCTCGCCAGCTATCTCACCGCCCGCACCCTGACGCGACCCCTGGCCGCCATCGTGGAGGGGATGCGCGAGACCGCCCGCTCCGGCGATCTGACCCGGCAGATCCACATCGAGAGCCGCGACGAGGAGGCGTCCCTTCTGGCCTCGACCTTTAACCACGTGGCTAGCTCGCTCCTCGCTTTTCAACAACAAGCGAAGCACAAGGAGCGGCTGAGCTCTCTGGGACGGCTCTCCGCGACCTTAGCGCACGAGATCCGCAACCCCCTCACCATCATCAAGGGCTCCGCTCTGCAGTTGCTGGACGAAGAGTCCTTGGGTGGCGACGAGCGAGAAGCCGCCGCCGACATCATCCAAGAGGTGGACCGCCTCAACCGGTTGGTAGAATCGGTGCTGGAGTTCGCTCGCCCCGCCACCTTCAGCGTCGAGCAGGTCGATATCAACGATCTGTGCCGGGGGTGCCTGACCGCGGTTGGCGACGCTCCCGGCCTGAGGACGGAAGGGGCTTGGGACCCTCGGCTAGCGTGGGCGCCCGTCGATCCTGCCCGACTCAAGCAGGTGCTGCTCAACGTGCTTCTCAACGCTCGCGAAGCGATCTCCGGCCCGGGCACCATTCGGGTGGCGACGCGGCGGGAGGCGACCGACTATCTGATCTCGGTCTCCGATACCGGCAAGGGCATCAGCCAGGAGGATCTGCCCAATATCTTCGACCCTTTCTTCACCCAGAAGCCGAAGGGAACGGGTCTGGGTCTCTCTGTTGCCCGGAACATCGTCGAGGGTCTGGGCGGCAGCATCTCGGTCCGCAGCCAGCTGGGTCAGGGGACGGAAGTCGAGCTCCGACTCCCCCTGGAGCCACGTTTCCCGGCCAGCCGCGTCGCCCAGCCGCTCGAGATGTAAGTCGGGCGGGCAGGCTGATGGGCTCTGATTGACAGGAAATGGCCCCCTGTCTAGAGTGTGGGGACAGTGGGTTAGAGCATGGTAACGACAACTCCCGCAGCCGTCCTTCGAACCGGCAAGATTCTCATCGTCGACGATGAGATCAAGATTCTGAAGCTACTCTCCCGCTACTTCTCCCGGCAGGGTCATGACGTTAGGGTGACCACCGAGCCGCACGAGGCGCTTCGGCTCCTCCAGTCCGGGCGGTACGACGTCTTGGTGCTGGACCACCGCATGCCACAGCTCACCGGGCTCGAGCTCTTCAAGCAAGTTCGTCGCCAGGAGGCTCCCCCCGAGGTCATTCTGATGACGGCCCACGCCACGGTAGAAAAGGCCGTGGAGACCATGAAGTTGGGCGCGGTCGACTACATTCAGAAGCCTTTCGACTTCGACTCCATCAAGGAGGCGGTCGGCAAGGCCTTGGAGCGTCGAGAGGAACGGCGCCGCCAGAGGACGAACGCTCCCGGGACGCGCCCGCCGGTCTCGTCCCCGACGGAAAGCCGTGCCCAGCTCGTCGGCCAGAGTCAGGCCATGAAAGAGCTCCTAGGCACCGTGGAAGCGGTCGCCGCCACCGATTCGACCATCCTCATCACCGGCGAGACCGGTACCGGGAAGGAGCTCGTCGCGGAAGCCATTCACCGACTCTCCGCACGGAGCGCGAAACCTCTGGTTCGGGTCAACTGCGCCGCCATTCCCGACGGTCTGCTGGAGAGCGAGATGTTCGGTCACGTGCGAGGGGCGTTCACCGGAGCAACCCAGAACCGTCGCGGTAAGTTCGCACTAGCGCACGGCGGAAGTCTCTTCTTGGACGAGATCTCCGCCCTCAGCGGATCGCTCCAACAGAAACTGTTGCGGGTCCTACAGGAAAGAGAGTTCGAGCCACTTGGCTCCGAGCGGACCACCAAGGTCGACGTGCGGATTCTCGCCGCCACCAATCGGGATCTCACCGAGCTCACCAAGATCGGCCAGTTCCAGGAGGATCTTTTCTACCGACTGAACGTGATTCCGGTAAGAGTCCCCTCGCTTCGCGAGCGGCGCGAGGATATCCCTCTCCTCGCCAGGACGTTCCTCTCTCGTTTCACGAGGAAGCTGGGAAAGCCGGTCGGCGACTTCTCGCCGGAAGCCATGGATCGACTCGTCGGTTACGACTGGCCGGGAAACGTTCGCGAGCTCGAGAACGCGGTGGAACGGACGGTGGCGCTCGGCTCGGGCACCAACGTGCATCCCGAGGATCTGCGCGATCTAGGACAAGGTCTTCCCTCCGGACCTCACCTGCCGACACTCGACCTACACCAGAACCTGGGCTGGATCACCCGACAAACCATTCTGCGTAGCTTGGAGAAAGTGAACGGTCGCAAGAAAGACGCTGCCGCCCTGCTAGGCATCAGCCAGCGCGCCCTGAGTTACTATCTCCGCAAGTATCAGCTCTAGTTCACCGACATTAATCCCGCCCTGCCATGTTTTCCACAGGAATTGTTGAGTTCATGTGCAAAACCTGTCGATCGATTCGCCGCGGCCGCGAGCGTTTTACCGGAGTAGCGTTTTGCACAATTCTTGAGCAGGGAATTATCTCTAGATTTTCCAGAAATTAGACGATCTCTTAGGCAAGAATCACAAGTCATCGAATAAAGTAAGCTCACATGGACATTGAGGCGCGCTAATCCCGTTTGTGTGCCATGGAGCACCATATCCATTTCCGGCCGCGCCTGGTGGCGATGAAGGCACGGCGGATTTGCACAGAGACCGTCGGAGATACGGGCGACCGATCTGGATTCAGGGAGGGTTGGCGAGGCATAATATCTCGGTTGCGCGGCTTCTCAGGGGTAAAGTCCAAGAGCCCGAACATGAAAAGGAGGCTGGGGTCATGAAGGGCACAGTCGATCTTGAGTTGTCAGATTTTCCTATTTCGCTGCTGCCGCGAATCGATCGCTTTGCGCAGCTGCTCGAGGAGGCAAACCCGGGCCTCAAGTTCAACAGGACGGCTTGCGTGACCAGCCTGGTGGCGCGGGCGCTGGCCGAGGTCGAGGGACAGTCCGGGTGGGGTCGCCGTAGAGGCTCGGAACGCCGCCAGGGGCAGCGCGGTACGGACCGGCGGCAACTTCGCCGACGGTGGCGTGACGACCTCATCGCGGACGCCCAACATGAAGTTCTCAGCAATCTGCGAGACGCCACCTACTTGTGAGTGCGCCCCGGCCAGAACCGAATAACCGGGCCTGTTTTTCACACCATCGCCTAACGCATTGGGCTTTCCCAAACCTACTCTTTCCTCCCGATCTCGGTGCGCGCGCAGAGGAAGCCCTGGGCGCGACCTGCTGAGATTCACGCCTGGCGCCGAAAGTTGCCTCGTCCCTATCGCCTCCGGTACCATTGTAACGATCGCATCGACATTCCCTAGAACATCCCGGCCGGGCTCACCGAGGCCCGGTGGAGTGATGAAGCAGGCGAAACGGTATGTTCCGACGAACGGTCCGGGGTCGGCGGTCCTCTGCCTGGTGCTCGGGATCTTGGCGGGATGTACACCGACGGAAGCGCCGCCCGAGAACCCTGCCGATCTGATCCTGACGAATGGTCGCGTCTATACCTTCGCCTGGGACGATCCCGCTCCTGACGGCACGCCCGCCGCCAACGCACCCTATACCGATTCGGGATGGCAGCCGGACGCGGAAGCCCTGGCGGTCGAGGCCGGTCGCATTCTTCATGTCGGTACCAACGAAGAGGTAGAAGCCTTCCGCGCCGAAAGAACCCGGGTCATCGACCTTCGAGGAGCCAGCGTCTTGCCGGGGCTAGTCGACGCGCATGCTCACGTCGGCCAACTGGGAGCGATTCTTTCGCAGGTACCTCTCTTCGACGCCGCCACCGAACAAGCGATGGTGGAGCGAGTCGCCGAACGGGCCGCCGCGGTTCCCGCGGGCCAATGGATCCTCGGCTACGGCTGGGACGAGAGTGGATGGGCGGACGACTATCCAACGATGACTCTACTGAGCTCCCGCGTACCGAACCACCCGGTTTGCCTGCGAGGGCTTCACGGATCTGCGGTCTGGGCTAACCGGCTGGCGCTTCAAAAGGCTGGCATCACGCGTGACACGGAATCTCCCCCGGGCGGGGAAATCCTGAAGGACATCCTTGGCAATCCGACCGGCGTCCTGTTGAACCGCGCCACCTCGTTATTGGAAGACGCCATCCCTGCCCCCACACCGGAGGAGCTCGAGTCACGGATACTCGCCGGATTGGAGGAAATGGCCGCTTCCGGCTTCGTGATGGTGCACGAGGCCGGCGCCGACAGCGCCGCCACCTCCGCCTTCGAGAACCTCGCCAACCGTTATCGGCTTCCCATCCGGGTTTCGTTGATGCTTTCCAGCCGGGACGAAGATCTCCTACGCGTCTGGCTGGAACGGGGTCCCGACACGATGGGAGACGAAAAACTCTTCGTGCGATCGGTCAAAGGATATTACGACGGCACGGTGGGCTCCCGTGGGGCTCGTCTGCTGGAGGGCTATTCCGATCGGCCGGGTCACCTCGGGGTGGGCGGTAGCGAGTACGGTTTCGACGAGACGCTCTTGGCCACCATGATGCGGGGGGGCTTCCAGGTCGCCATCCACGCCATGGGTGATGCGGGAAATTGCGAGACCTTGAATTTTCTGGAGTGGGCCATGGAGGCGAGCCCCACCGCCAGGGACCTCAGGCACCGCATCGAGCATGCTCAGGTCATCCAGCCGGACGACTTCGCCCGCTTCGCCGCACTCGGTGTCATCGCCTCGATGCAGCCCAGCCACGCGATCGAGGACATGAGCTGGGCGGAAGACCGTCTGGGTCCCGAGCGCATCGAGGGCGCCTATGCCTGGAGGACCCTCAGGCGGTCGGGAGTGCCTCTGCTGCTGAGCTCCGATCTTCCCGGTTCCGAGCACAGCATCTTCTACGGCCTCCATGCCGCCATCACGCGCCGCAACGAGAGCCTCGATCCCCCCGACGGTTGGTATTCCGAGCAAAGGTTGACCGCTGAGGAGGCCCTGCGCGGCTATACCACTTGGGCCGCCTGGGCCGCCTTATTGGAGCTTACGACCGGAACGCTCACCGAAGGGCGCTGGGCCGACGTCACGGTGATGGATATCGATCCGCTGGTCGTCGGCGCAACCGAGCCCGAAAAGCTTCTGAAGGGTCAGATCCTCGTGACTCTGGTCGCCGGCGAGGTCGCCTACCTGCGTTAGCCACGCAGGACGGGGCGCGTCAAGCAGGTAGGACCGCCCCCGCCGTTTTGACTGATCTCGGTGCCATAGAAGGTCTGCACCTCGAAGCCTTCCTGCCGCAGGCGGAGATTGGTCTTGTCGTTCTCCTCCAAGGCGAGGAGCTTTCGATCTCCGAGGGCGAGCACGTTGCAAGCCATCGTCTCCCGCTCGGAAGGATAGATCTCGATCAGCTTGAAATCCTGGCGGCGTAGCTGCTGCACGGTCTGCACCGCCAGCCAGGGAAGATCGACGAGAGCGGTGCGCTCGTCCACCAGGCTAATGAGAGACATCAGATGCAGGCATACCGAGGGACCGGGCCCGTGCGGTAAAGGAGCCACCAGCACGTCGACTCCCTGGGGCTCCAGCAGGGAGCGGATCTGATCGATACCCGAATCGTTCGTCCGATAACCGTGCCCCACCAGGAGAGTCGTCGAGTCCAGCCACACCATGTCACCCGCCTCGGCCGTTCCCGGTGAACGGATCGCCCCCAGAATCGGGATCCCCTGAGCCTCGTAGAACCCGGCGTGCACCACCGGCTCGCCGCGCCGCGCCGGTTTACCGGGATGCATGAGGATTGCGCCTCCGTCGGTGATGAGGGATGCGTCGTGAACGTAGATACCGTCGAGCGAAAGATCCTCCGTAGCAGGAAGCGACAGCACCTCGGTGCCGAAGGCCTCGAGCTCTCGCCGCAGCTCGGCGTGTTGCGCTTCGGCAGTGGTGAAATCGGGCTCGCGGTAGTAACTCAACTCCCGCCATCGACTGGTTCGCTTGGGATCGGCCCAACCGGCCGCCTTGGGAGAGCAGATCAACACTCGACGGAGGACGCCGGTCATGGTGTGTCCGCCGTACTTCTTTCCCGAGATCATGGGGGGCCTCCCTTCACCCGGTAGCGCACTGCCGGCACTTTCGCACAGCGCCGCAAGACTACGCAAATGACTTCGGCTGCCGAATCCTCGAATCCCCTCCTAGAGCGGAAGCTCCGTTCCCACCCCCAGGCGGACGGCCTTCTTGTAGATCAGGGGCGCGGTGGCCATGTCGTCCAGAGCCAGTCCGAGATGGATGCAGATGGTCCGTTCGTCTTCCGACTCTCGCCCCAGCTTCTTCCCTGCCACGATCTCCCCGAGATCGGCGTAGGGCTCGGGGGTCTCGCGAAAATACCCTTCCTGCCGGTAGTAGCGCATCTGAGCAAGGTCATCGGTCGCCAGCTTGTCCGCTTGTTGGAAGGCTCCTCCCTGCCAGTAAGAATCGAAATCCAGGGGACAGGCGAACGCGCCTCGGGCCAACCAATCGGGCTCGATGGTTGGACGCGGTTCTCGCAGAATCGGACCACTGGTTACCACCAGATCCATCTCCCGTATGGCTTTCTCCGCCGTCGCCACCGGCTCCACCGCCACTCCGATTCTCTCACCCATCTCCTCAGCGAAGCGCCTCCCGATCTCCGGAAAAATGTCGTAAGCCTTGACGCGTTCCAGCCGGAACTGGCAGGAGAGCGCCTCGAGGTTGCTCCTTCCCTGAACGCCACAGGCGACGATTCCCACGCTGGCGCTGTCCTTTCGGGCAAGGTACTTGGCGGCAACGGCGGTGGCGGCCCCTGTCCGCATCGCCGTGATCCAGGTACAGTCCATGACCGCCATGGGCACGCCGGTCTCGGGATCGTTCAAGATGAGCAGGCCGGTAATGTAAGGCAGTCCTTTCTTCTGGTTGTCGGGATAGCCGGACACCCATTTCACGCCGCTGGCACCCAGGCTCGGGATGTAGGCGGGCATGGCGTGAATGAATGCGTCGGGGCGGGTGTGGATGCCGGGCTTGGGGGGCATCTCCACTCTCCCCTCTCCCTTCTCTCGAAACATCTCTTCCAGGGCCGCGATGATCTCCGCCATGGGGACGGCGAGAGACTCGACGTCGCTTCGAGAGAGATAGAGAAACCTGTCCGGCTTCACGGTGGTTAGAGTATTCCTACCTCGAAGCGAGCGCTAACGGAAGCCGACCGGGGCAAACCACTATCCCGCACTCGATGACCAGGAGGTCGTCAGGACTGTGTGGGAAAACGAGCTATGAAGGTGTCACCTGCAAATCAATGAGGACTAGAAACCCCTCTTGCGCCGACGGATCCCTCGTCGACTCCCTTTGCTCTTGAGCGGTCTGCCACCTGGATCGAACGGGGGCGCCCAACCACCACCGTCGCCGCGGTTCGAAGAAAACGAGCGCTGCGGCTTGGCCTGAGCCTCGTTGACGCGGAGCGGCCTGCCTGCCAACTCCGTACCATTGAGGGCGGCGATGGCCTTGGCGGCATCGTCGTCGCTTTCGAACTCGACGAAGGCGAATCCGCGCATACGCCCGGTCATCTTATCGAGAGGCATGACGACGTCCTGGATCGGCCCGATGGCTCCAAAGGCCTCGAGCAGTTGTTCGCGAGTAATATCGAAACTCAGATTTCCGGCAAAGACTTTGCGTGAAATGACATCCTCCTTTTGCTAGTTACACGTGGGCCCCCTGCCCACGGTAGGTTCATTCTGTCGCCAAGATGCTCCGCTGACTTATGCTTTTGCGTCACGTTGACAGGACGTTCGGCAAGATCACCCTGGTGGCGTTTCCTATTGCTGGGGTTGCGGAGCGCGCCAGGAGGCTTCCCTCCTGGGCCGCAGAGTAGGTATGTGATTCGACTCTAGGCTGGTCCATCCGGACTTCACCCAATTCCGGGCGGATTCAATAGACACCCGGCAATTATACTCCCCGCCACACGCGGGCTGCAAATGCGGAGCTCTCCCCGATGCGGATCGGCGAACTCTCAGCTCCCCCTCCGGAAGGCCATCCGCGCCCGATCCACGTAGGGGTAAACGTGGAACACATTGCTCAGCCGCGACTCGGCGACCAAGCCGGCTATCTTGCCCTGCACCGCGGCCACCTTGACGTCACCTCCGTGGCCGGCCAGCGCCTTGTGCAGTCCGAAGAGGGTCCGCAGCCCGTGGAGGGAGACATAGTTGAGCTGGGTGCAGTCGACGATGATCTTGGAGGCCCCCGATTCGATGATCTTCCGCAGCTCGCCGACGAATTGCTCGGCGGTACCGCGGTCCAAGCCGCCGTCGGCGCTCAGTATCAGGACACCGTCATCCACGTTCTTGTAATAGAACTCCATGAAGCCCCCTTCACCCCCATCCGCGCTGAGAGATGCTATTGCGGTCGGCGCCCCTCGGGCAAGTCCGTCTCCGACGCCACCTCCGGTTTTCGTTTCGGGGGTCATTTCAGTAGAATAGCCCGGCTTTTTTTCTCAGGGAGGTAACGGGTGTCCCTCGTCAAGTCTTGAGGACGACGCTAGTTTTGGTAGTCTTGAAGAGAGGTTAGTTATCTCGAGCGCGCTACGCCGGAAACCGACATATTTGCTCAACAAAGGAGATGCCTCCATGGTTCATCGTGCCCTTCTGTCCTTCGGAATCGCCGTCGGGTTCTCCGTCACCGCACTCGCTCAAGACGAGCCGGATCTTGCCGCCGTCTACCAAATCAAGCAAGAGGCCTTCCAAGGGTCTCAGATCGAGGACACGCTTTTTTATTTGACGGATGTCCACGGACCGCGTCTGACCCGCTCGCCGGGATACATGGCCGCCGCCCGGTGGGCGGTCGAGAGGCTCGCGGAGTGGGGCCTCGCCAATCCACGATTCGAGACATGGGGTGAGTTCGGCCGGGGTTGGTCGTACTCAAGACTCTCCCTTCACATGCTGGAGCCGGTTGCCACGCCGCTGCACGGCGTACCCTTGGCCTGGTGCTCCGGAACCGACGGACCGGTCAGCGGAGAGGCGATCCTAGCTCCTCTCGATGCGGAACGTAGGGATCCCGAGAAGCTGGCGAGCGCCGTCGAAGACTACACGGTAAAACACAGGGGCAGGCTGAAGGGCAAGATGGTCTTGATGAGCCCGGCCCGCGAGTTCGAGCCACCCGCGGCGCCGGCAACCGGGCGGCTCGATCGCGAAGCGCTGGAGGAGCTGGCGGAGGCGCCCGAGCCCATGGCCCTTCCTCCTTTCGAATGGCCGATGAAGGAAATGCCCTCCGACCCCGACGTGATCCGCCGCATGTACGAGGACGCGCCGGTGGCCTTGTCCCATGCCTATTGGAGGCAGGTGGCGGAGACACGAGAAAAACTCACGCGGTTCTTCCTCGAGGAGGGCGTCACCGCCGTGCTCTCCGCGGATTCGCGCGGGGACGGGGCCATCCTTTTTGCCGAAGGGGGAACGGCCTATCGGCCGGGAGCTCCCGTGTCCCCGCCCAGCATCGTCGTCGCTCCCGAGCAATACAACCGCATGGTGCGCCTGGTGGAGAAGGGCTTCCCAGTCAGGGTCGAGATAGATCTCTCGGCTCGTTTTCACGACGAATTGCTCGAGGGCTCGAACGTCATCGCCGAGATTCCGGGCGGAAGGAAGAAGGACGAGATCGTGATGCTGGGCGCCCATCTCGACTCTTGGCACGCCGGAACCGGGGCTGCGGACAACGCTGCCGGGAGCGCGGTGGTCATGGAGGCAGCACGGATCTTGACAGCGCTTCCTCTGGAGATGGACCGAACTGTGCGGCTCGCTCTATGGGATGGAGAAGAACAGGGGCTCTATGGCTCCCTCGCCTACGTCGAGAATCACTTCGCCGATCCGATGACCATGAAGCTGAAACCCGAGCACGCCAATTTGTCCGCCTATTTCAACGTCGACAACGGAAGCGGAAAGATCCGAGGCATCTATCTCCAGCAGAACGACAGGGTGCGTCCGGTCTTCGAAGCGTGGCTGAAACCTTTCGCAGATTTGGGCGCCACCACCATCACCATCCGTAACACCACCGGCACTGACCACCAGTCCTTCGACGGCGTGGGCCTACCCGGCTTCCAGTTCATCCAGGACCCCCTCGACTACGGCTCCCGCACTCATCACTCCGACATCGATGTCCACGATCACATTGAGGAAAGCGACTTGATGCAGGCGGCGGCCATCCTGGCGTCTTTCGTCTATCACGCCGCCACCCGAGAGGAGATGCTCCCCCGAAAACCGTTACCGAAGCCTTTAGTCACCCACCCCTAGTTTTGGGGACAGCTTAGTTATCTCCTCATAACGCGTTTGGATTGTGTGAATTAAGGGCCTGGACGCCGATAACGCCAGGGGCTTGCCTGGACCTCTACCAGGATCGGAGATCCGGCGAGAGCCAGAACTTCCTCCTTCGTGTACGGGAAGATATCGACCCCCACGGGAAAAGCGCCCGGCAGGAAATCCGGAATCCGATCCCGAACCCTCTTATCCGACCGGCTCAGAAGTATGAAGACGTCGACATCACTTCCGGGAGCGTAAGTTCCTTTGGCGAAGGACCCAAAGATAACGATCTCCTCGATCTCCGGATGATAGGAGAGCAAACGCTCGGCGTAGGTATCGACCGCTCGACGCAGGCCAAGTTTATCGATGGATTTGATGACGACAGAACTCAAGGATTGCCTCGGCGTTCGCTATGGACTCCTCCGCCTCCTTCCGCGTGTAGAAATCCACTGGCGCCCCACGTTCGAATCCGTTCGGATAGCGGGTAGGAATATAGTGTTTATCCAACTCTTTGGCCTTATCGATGAGAGACGTATCCGGCCTTGCCTCAGACGGGAGATTGGCCAACAGGATACTCAAGGTATGTCCCCAAGCATCCAAGTTCAGTTTTTGGAACAGCGCTTTGATGGCCTTCTCCGCCGCCTGGTGACAGGCGAAGGCCGACCAGTCGTAGTCACCATCGTCCAGGGCGTGACGCGCGTGCCGCAGATCTGCTTCTCCTTGTCGGAGCCAGTCTGCGGAACGCTCTGCCATGGCTATTGATGGACCTCCGCACCATCTTACCATCGAGGGTCCGCCCTCGGTAGCCCCGGCAGACTGGATGGAGCCCATGGTGATCTGGAGCTCGTACACTTGCCCCGCTTCCACCGACTGTGCTCTGTGACGGTAGCGTACACCATGAGCTCGGCCGTCACCTTGATTTGCAGACCGCAACACGCGCAACGGCTGGGCTCGGAACCTCGCCTCGATCTATAGTACCGCAGGCTCGACGCCGTTCTCGCGCCGGGAGTTACTTTGTCACGATACGTAGGCGCCATCGATCAGGGAACGACCAGCACGCGCTTCATGATCTTCGACCGCGAGGCCAAGGTGGTCGCCTCGCATCAGAAAGAGCACCGGCAGATCTATCCCAAGCCCGGCTGGGTCGAGCACGATTCGTTGGAGATCTGGGAGCGCACCCAGGAAGTGATGCGGGGCGCCATGGAAAAGGCCGGCGTTCGCGCTCACGACCTGGCCGCCATCGGGATCACGAACCAGCGGGAGACGACTCTCGTCTGGAACAAGGAGACCGGCAGGCCCTACCACAACGCCATCGTCTGGCAGGACACCAGAACCAGCCGCATCTGTCACGAGCTCGCACAAGAGGGCGGACAAGATCGCTTCCGAGCCAAGACCGGCCTCCCCCTCAGCACCTATTTCTCCGGGCCGAAGCTCAAGTGGCTTCTCGAGAACGTCGACGGCCTGCGCGACGCCGCCCAGCGAGGCGACGCCCTCTTCGGCAACATCGACACCTGGCTCATATGGCAGCTCACCGGTGGAGCCAGGAGCGGCGTGCATGTGACCGACGTGACCAACGCCAGCCGTACCATGCTCCTGGATCTCCAGAGCCTCGACTGGGACGACGACATCATCGAGACTCTAGGTATCCCCCGTCAGATGCTTCCCGCGATCCGTCCGTCCAGCGATCCCCACCTGTACGGGAAGACGCTTCCCGGCGGCCCGGTAGGAGGCGTTGTGCCCGTCTGCGGCGATCTCGGCGACCAACAGGCCGCGCTCTACGGCCAGACCTGCTACCAGGTCGGCGAAGCCAAGAACACGTACGGCACCGGATGCTTCATGCTTCTCAACACCGGAACCCAGATCGTCCCATCTCAAAGCGGCCTCCTCACCACCGTCGCCTATAAGATCAGCGACGGTCCGGCTCACTACGCGCTCGAAGGCTCCGTCGCCATCACCGGCGCCCTCGTTCAGTGGCTCCGTGATAACCTCGGTCTCATCGAAAAATCCTCCGACATCGAAACGCTCGCCAAGACAGTCGAAGACAGCGGAGGGATCTACTTCGTTCCCGCCTTCTCCGGTCTCTTTGCCCCGTACTGGCGCACCGACGCCCGCGGCGTTATCGTCGGACTCACTCGCTACATCCATAAGGGTCACATCGCGCGCGCCGCCCTCGAGGCCTCGGCCTACCAGACCCGCGAAGTCCTGGAAGCCATGCACAAGGACTCCGGCGTCGAGCTCAAAGAGCTCCGCGTCGACGGCGGCATGGTCGTCGACGAGCTCCTCATGCAATTCCAGACCGACATTCTCGGCGTCCCCGTCGTCCGCGCCAAAATCAATGAAACGACCGCCCTGGGCGCCGCCTACGCCGCGGGTCTGGCCGTCGGTTTCTGGCGCGACGAGTCCGAGCTCCGCACCAAATGGGCCGCCGATAAGACCTGGAAACCCACGATGAACGAAGAGAAGCGCGAGCGGCTCTACCAAGGCTGGCTCAAGGCGGTGGAGAGAACCTTCGACTGGGTCTAGTAGAAATCCGTGAGACGTGATAGAAATCCCAACCACAAGGAGGTCTGCTAATGGATGGAAGCGCGATTCTATCGATTGGTCCCTTTGCCTTTGGTCTGGTGGTGGGCTGGGTGACCTATCGGACCCTTAGGCACCGGGAAGGCTCGACCTCGCTCTCCGACATCGCCACCGTCATCGGCGCCGTGGGCGGCGCCGCCGTCACCACGCTCTTCCAAAACGAGGGCACCTTTGCCTGGTACTCGGTGGGTCTGGCGGTGGGTTTCTTCCTCTTCTATGTCCTCGGCATCTTGATCGGCACGCCCACCGCAAAGCAGCAGGAAAAGTCCGCGGCGCTCTTGCTTTGATGAGCTAGACGCTGCTCGAAGGCTGCTCCGGAAGCAACCGCCGGAGCAGCGGCGTGGTCATCAACGTGGTCACCAGAGCCATGATGACGAGCATGGTAAAGACGGCGTCGCTGATGACACCCAGCTCGCGGCCCACGTTGATGGCGATGAGTCCCATCAGGGCTCGCGTGTTCATCATGACGGCGACACAGCCGCTCTCCCGCCACGAGAATCCCCCGGCACGCGCCAGCAGCCCGGTGCCGGCCATCTTGCCGAAGATCGCAACCGCCAGAACGAGTCCGCAGATAAGCCAGTCGTTGAGGGTCGCCAGACGCCCGACGTCGGTTCGCAAGCCGGTGTAGGTGAAGAAAATCGGCAAGAAAAAGACATGGACGAAGTCGCGTAGCCGCCCGAGGATGGCGTCACGCAACCCGTGTCGATCGGAAAGGACCGCACCCAGAACAAACGGACCGAAGATCGAAAAAATTCCGATGGCGTTGGTGACCGCGGCGGCCAGAAGAACCACGACCAGCACCGCAGCCAGCGCGGGCAGTGACAGATCCTCGCCGGACCGCCCCCGAATCCGATCCAGCCATCGGTTTATTAGAGGACGGGCGACCAGCTGACAGGCCGCGACAAAAGCGATCGTCCATCCCAACATGCCGGCCACCGCCGACCACTGAAAGTCGCCGTGAATGGCAGCGCTCACACCTGCTAGCAGGATCCATCCGAGCGCGTCGTCGAAGGCCGCCGCGGTAATCGCCAGTGTGCCCATGCGAGTGCGTTGGAGATTCAACTCCATCATGATGCGACCCAGGACAGGAATCGCCGTGATGGAGAGCGCCACCGCGACGATCAAGGTAAAGCCGAGGCGGTTCACGTCCGCCGCCACCTGAGGATGCATCCACCAGGCGACAGCTGTCCCCAGCGCGAACGGCAGAGAAATCCCGGCCGCCGCCACCCCCAGAGCGGTCCTGCCCACTTGCCTTAGATGGGAAAAGTCGAACTCCAATCCGATCAAGAACATCAGGAGCACCAGGCCGACCTCGCTCAGTACGCGAAAAATGACCGCGGCGTCTTCCGGAAAGATGGACTCGACCGTCACGGGAGCAAGGTGCCCGAGCACCGAGGGCCCCAGCATCAGCCCCGCCACGATCTCGCCCACGACCTGTGGCTGGCCGACTTTCCTCGCCAGCCTTCCACCCACCTGAGCCGCGGTGATAATCACCACGAGCTGAATCAGAACGTGAAACAGTAGGTTTTCGAAGTTTTCCATCGCCGGCAAGTCCCGCTCCTGCCATTTTCTGAGTCGAAAGACGATTCCCCAAGACGACAACCACCGAGCGCACCACGAACACGAGCATAACACCGGTCAGGGTTTCGTCTAATGTGGGTTTCCCGACTGGATTTCGAGAGGAACCGCGTCGCCACGCCGACCTCGAGATCGGACTCCCATTCCCACTCACCGAGGCCACTCTCGTCCGCGCTTCGCTACCCACCTCGGCACCGAGAAGACGCGCGGGTTTCGCTGCCGAAAAAAAGGGAACCGTGGGTGGTTCCAACCGACTAATGCCAATGTCGAGGATCGTAGGCGTCGGAGCGTTCTTGGCCGCCACCACGGCTTCGACTAAGAGCAGCCACAAGGAAGAAAGAGAGCGAGCACATGCGAACCCGGCGAATGGTGTTGGTCCTTGGCATTCTCGCCTGCGGGCTCGGCGCGGAGAGAGCTGGCGCCGCAGACAGCCAGCAGGCTTACACACCCGTAACTCGTTGCCGCGTCATCGACAGCCGCTTCGCCGGCGGGCCACTGCTCGCCGGTGTGGCACGCGACTTCCTCGTGGCGGGTGGCGACCTCCGGGCTCAAGGAGGTAGCACCACCGGGTGCAGTCATCCCGCTAGGGGCGCGAGCGGCTATGATCAACTTCATCGCCGTGACCCCCGCCGGACCGGGTCACCTGCGCGCCTGGGCCTACTCGGACCCACCTGTGCCGCCCCCTCTGGCCTCGATCCTGAACTACGGCGTGGTAACCGGTCTGCCTGCCCTCGCCAACGCGATCGTCGTGCCGCTGTGTGATCCGCAGCTCTCCCCGTGCGACTTCGACCTCACGCTGCAAGCCAATGCGTCGGCAACCCATCTGGTCGCGGACGTGGTGGGCTACTTCGCCGGTCTCCAGGGTCCGCCGGGTCCGCCGGGACCAGCGGGGCCCGCCGGCGCGCCCGGTCCTCCGGGACCAGCGGGGCCAGCGGGTCCGCGAGGACCTCAAGGTCCAGCAGGCACTCAAGGTCCACCCGGACCGCAGGGAGCGGTCGGGCCACCCGGACCCAAGGGTCTGACAGGCCCGCGCGGGCCTCTGGGACCTCCGGGTCCAGCCGGGCCGCCGGGACCTCCGGGGATCCAGGGACCTCCTGGCCTTCCCCTCAAGACGGTGGCTGCGTGTCAAGGGTTGATCCAGGGCCAGTCCTGCAGCAACGGCTGCCCCGGCCGCCTCGTCAGATTCCTGACCGGTCCATGCGTTGTCACGTCTGACACGGGAGGCTGCTCCGTGGACGCCGGAACCTGCTGCGTCTGCCGGCCTCAATGAAGGCCGAATCCGTTCGAGGAGGGATTTCAATGCGAAGACTCTCTCTCACCCTCTGCGCCCTGGCGGGCTGGGGGTTCGTGCCCGGTGCCTGGGCACAGGACCCTCCGCTGCTGGCCTACGTTCCTCTCAACCCCTGTATCGCAATGGATACGCGGCTGGCGGGAGGTCCGGTGGTCGCGAACGCACCGCGCGACCTCCGTGTCACCGGCGTCGACCTTTCCGCCCAGGGTGGCCACCCGGCAGGCTGCGACGTGCCCACGATAGGAGTCGGAGCGGTGATGCTCAACTTTATCGCCGTCGGACCCACGGGAACGGGCCACTTAGTGGCATGGCCCTACACCGATCCGCCCGAACCTCACCCTCTGGCATCGTTCCTCAGCTACGGCTCCGTACCGGGTCTCCCCGCACTCGCCAACGGCATCGCGGTCCCGATCTGCCCCCCCACATCTTTCACCTGCGACTACGATCTGCGACTCGGAGTCTTCGGGTCCAGCACGCACGTCGTCGTCGTGGTGGTGGGTTTCTTTAGGGAGGGTCCCGTGCAAGGGCCTCCCGGAGCTTCTGGACCACAGGGTCCCTCCTCCGATGGACCTCCCGGTCCGCCTGGGCCGGCAGGACCACCCGGACCTCAGGGACCTTCAGGCCCGCTCGGCCCGGCCGGTTCACCCGGGTGCTCAGGGTGCGCAAGGGCCCCATGGGCCGCAGGGGCTGCCGGGACCGCCCGGAGCTGCCGGCCCTCAAGGTTCTCAGGGATCTCGAGGACCGCAGGGACCGGGACCGTCGGGGCCACCGACCACGAGCTTTGCCGTGTGCCAAGGGCTTATTCCCGGGCATTCCTGTAGCACTGTGTGCCCGAGCCAGTTCGTGGTGAGCGCCATCCTGGGGCCCTGCGTCGTCTCGTCCGATACCGGCAGCTGCTCGGCTCAGGCAGGGACCTGCTGTGTGTGCCGACCGTGAATGGGACGCAGTTCTCGATCTCATGAGGAGATGCATAATGAAAAAGACCACCGCAATAGCTATCGCCCTGATGATCGCGGCGAGCGTGGGAGTCGAGGCCCAAGTCGGCGACGGGCTCCTCTTCACGCCCGTCACACCCTGCCGCATCATCGACACGCGGCTCGTCGGGGGTCCACTCCTACCCGGTGTCGCCCGCGACTTTCTGGTTGTAGGTCCGGACCTCAGTACTCAAGGCGGAAGCCCGGTGGGCTGCGGCGTTCCAGAGAACACGGCCAAAGCCGCGGTCCTCAACTTCGTCGCTGTTGCACCCGCGGGACAGGGTCACCTGCGCGCCTGGGCCCACCACGATCCACCGCTCCCACCGCCCTTTTTCGCCTCCTTCGTTATTTATGGCTCGGTGCCCGGCCTCCCCGCGATCGCCAACGGGATCGCCGTGCCGCTCTGCGACACGGGGCTCTCTGCTTGCGACTTTGACCTGCGGCTTCGAGCCTACGGCTCGCCCACGCATGTCGTGGTGGACGTGGTCGGCT
>Ga0214473_10001480_pt1 | contig 30855 bp, 58 predicted proteins | sample RVTome_7_FD_203509 | JGI IMG/M metagenome (GOLD analysis project Ga0214473, IMG submission 203509) | Soil microbial communities from uranium-contaminated site in the Upper Colorado River Basin, Wyoming, United States - RVT98D197 | ecosystem: Environmental > Terrestrial > Soil > Contaminated >...
CAGAGCATGCAAGAGCTGCAACGCAAAGCCCTGGCATTGGCTGCTGGGCAGACGCCGTTCTCGGCGACGAGTGAACAAAGCACGCAGGTCAAGAATGAGCTGCTGCCCATCACTCCAACGTTGATCCCCGCCGGCGTCGGCGGCAACGCCGGTCTGCTCGCCCCGGCTGCGTTCACGTTCGCGGTTACACCCACTCGGTCGATGCAGATCAACAGCATCATGTTTCCGTCGCTCGACATTGCAACGGCGGGCTGCGTGCTGATGGCGCTCTCAATCCTCGGCGTCGACCAGATGAATGGTCCTGGTGGCGTTCCGTGCGCATTGCTGACTGAGGTGCGCACCCAGCGTGTCCTCAAGGGCGGCACCGCGCAAGCCGGTCAACAAATCCTGATTACCATCGGCAACACGACGGCTGGCGCCCTCGTGATCCGAGGCACGATGGAAGGTCCGGATCTCGTTCGCGTGACCTAGGAGGCTCAGCAGTGTTGGTGGTGCTCGATGTCCAGACCCGTATGATCCGCGATCAGCGTGACGTGGCACGATGTCTGTCCGCGTATGTTCATGCTGCAGCGGAACATAATTTGGTGCTGCTCGAGCACCACCCCAACACTCCACGCCTCTTGACAACTGCTCTCCGGTTCCGGGCCGAGCCGGCAGATCAGCCCTACGAGACCATCAAGTCGATTCCCTTGGTCATCAGAGACAACGGCGGGGACTGCGCACATTGGGCAGCATGGCGGCTCGCCGAGAACTGGCTCGATGAACTCAAGGAGTTTGGTCGGCGCTGGTCGAACTGCAAGGTCTATTGGCGTGACCGCTGCGGTCGCTGCAACCAAATCGTGCAAGAGCAAGACTGGACGTGTCCTCGTTGCCGCCAGTGGCTCTTGGGCGCCACCAAACGCGAGTACCACGCTGAAGTGAGAGACAAGAACGGGCAGGTCGAGGACACCAGCCGATTACTAGGAATGTGAACCATGGCACTAATTCCCATCATCGTCGGAGCAGGGCTAGTAATCACGGGTTCGCTCGTCGCAGTGAATGCGGGCAAGCGTCGCCCCTTGCCTGCGGACGTCCGAGCGCAGGTCATCGCGGCATTCCAGTCACGGAATGAGGCGACGATCGCACAAGTCCTGAATGCCGTGCAAACCGGCGCGAATGGCGCTTTCAAGGGACAGGGGGAGGTGCTGCAAAAGGCCATCCAGCTCGGACTCGACGCGCTCAAGAGCGGCACTAAGGTGCCCGCGGACATCTCTGCCTTGTGGTGGGGAGCGATTACCTCTGGCGATCCAGCCACCATGCGCAAGACCGGCGCGAGTCTCCAGCCGAAATACAACACCCTCTCAGCGGCGCTTACCGATTGCGCCAGAATTCTCGGAGGCTAACCGATGGGTCCGTTCGTCATAATCGTCCCTCTGGCTCTCGCTGCCGTTGGCCTCGCTGCCGCTGCATCGAAGAAGAAAACAGGCTCGTCCGCCGCAAGTCAAGCTGCCGCCGGCGCCGCAGCGAATGCTGCCGCGAACGCAGTCACTCCTGGCCCGGGCACGACCGGCGCCCCGATGCCTACCGATGTCGTGGCAATGGTCAGGGCAGCCGTCGATTCAGGCAACCCCGAGACGATGCGTCGCGTGGCGAATGCCCTGCGCACGTCTTATCCGGCGCAAGCGACATTCCTCGACGAATTTGCCACTTCATTGGAGCCGACCTTAGCTCAATGGGGAGCAACCACGCTTCCCGAGGCGCAAAAGAAAGAGACTGCCCAAATCGCGCTAGCGACCGCTCAAGCGACGGCGCAGCAAGCAATTGCTGCCGGAGCAACGCCAGTACAAGCGGTGCAAGCAGCACAGGCTGCCGCAACGTCGATTTCAACGGCGCCGCCGGCGAATCTGCCACCACCCCTGCCGGCGCAACCGAGCACACTATCGCCTGCACAGCAGGCAGCCAACGCAGCGCAACTGCCGCAACCATTGGCGCCGCCGAGCAGCACAGCAATTGCCACGGCTATGGCTGTCCCAGTGCAGGCACTGCAGGCAGCTCAAGCTGCCGGGACTGCGGCTATTGCTGCAGGTGCGACCCCAACGCAGGCGATTCTAGCTGCGCAAAATGCTGCCGTTATGACTGCCACGCCAGGCGTGGCCGCAGCCGTCGCAGCAATTGCAGCAACAGTGCCACGACCCGAAGCTGCGCCCGTACCTATGCCTCAAGTGCAGGCGCAACCACTCGCGAACGCAGCCGGCAAGGCCCTCGCGGCCGACATGGCCAAAGCGCTGCGTACAGCAAAGAAGGGCACAGCCTCCGAACCTCGGTCACTCGTGCAAGCCTTCCAGACGCAGGAACGACTGGAACAGAACGAGGGCTCATACGGCTTCGAAACTGCATTGGCACTGGCGGATCGCTATGGCATCGTCCCGCCGAAGCCTCTCTATTGGGGCAAGAAGGGCGGACCGCCGAGCCTGCCAGCGCAACAGAAAGCCACCTATTCGGCTCACCTCATGGTCCTAAAATCCCAAGACCCACAACGTGCTGATGAGTGGCAAGCAGCCTCGAAGGTCTAACATGTACGCACTCAATCAATTGGATTCCCTCGGCGTAGAAACGGAAGTCCTCGAGCACTACCGCACGCTGCAGGCTGCCGGATACGGTACCGAATCCGACGATTGGCGGCCTGATCTCGCGCCTGATGATGCTGGGCCCGAATACTTCGGCCTTGAGGGCCAGCCCGAGCTCGACGACTGCGACGACTGCGACCAGTTCGGCGGGTGGAATCCGTTCAAGGCGATTGCTCACGCAGCCACGAGCGTTGCAAAGGTAGTCACGAAAGTCCCAGGGATCTCACACATGGTGGCCGCGCCTCGAGCAGCTCTCAGCATTGCGCGAGGCGAGAACGTTCTGAAGACACTGAAGCGCGAAGGTGTCGGCATGGTGGCGGACGTGCGCAGGTCACTACCATTGGCCGCCGGCGTCGTTTCCTATGTACCGGGTGTTGGCACCGGTGTGGCCTCGGGCCTATCAGCAGTTTCGGCAGCCTCTCAAGGCAAGAGCCTGCGTGGCATTGCGGAGGAAGCAGCAATTGGTGCCGTACCGGGTGGACAACTCTATAAGGCTGCGATCCAAGCAAGCGTCGATGTGGCGCGCGGCAAGAATGTTCTTAAGAGCGTCACCAGCCGAGGCCTCGAACTAGCACGCTCGCAAATCCCAGGTGGCGAGCTCGGACAACGTGCGTTCAACGTAGGCCTGAACGTCGCCAAGGGTGGCAATGTTGCGCGAAGCGTCGCCAGCGAAGGCATCAGCTATGCTCGGTCGCAACTGCCAGACGTCGCGCAACGTGCGCTAAGTGCTGGCATCAACGTCGCGCAAGGCGGCAATGTCATGCGGCAAGTCGTCACCATGGCGCCGCTTGCTAAGGCTATCACGAGCAGTCCGATCGTAAAGGTCGGGCCTCGTGGTGCTGCATTCCAGTTCTCGACGTTTGGCGTTCCGCCATCTGCAGCCATCGCTGCGACGACGGCAATCACCGAGGCTGCCGAGAGTACGGTGCCAGGTATTGCAGCGGCAGCACAGCAGGTCATCGAAAACACAAGAGCCGAAGCCGACAGCGGCAACGATGCTGCAGCGGTAGCGCTCGGGACGATTGAACAAGCCATCGCCTCGAGAATGGCGTTGCGGTCGCAAACGGCAAATACGCAGTCCCTGTGGGACAGACTACGGCAGCTCCAGAGCTTGCAGGGCGGTTATCGATGAGTGATTGCGAGAAGCTCGATCGTTCCCAGGTCAACCTTGCTCACCAAGGTCTGACCTGGGTTGCGCCGAACATCCCGGGACAGGTGAAGCCCAACGGTCTCGGCGCAATAGGTCGGCAGGCGAACATGGGCGAGCTCACGCTACCCGATTACCAATTTCCTTCGATGTCGACGCTGTTGCTCCAAATGCGCAACCTGCACAACCCAGGCATCGACATCGGTCCTGGCAACATTCGAGCTCTCGCCAAGTACGCGGTCGGTGCCGTCCCGAACGATGAGGTCCTGCTCGATTGGAGCTTCGGCACTTCGATCTCGATCCCTGCCGGCAAGGTCACGCTGACTGCGATCGAATACGGCGTCGGCTCCGGCAATCACAACATGTCGGTGCCGATCTTTCTCTCGGCGCAGCTGGTTCCTGGCCCTCGATACTCGACCGCAGCACCGACGTTGACGTATTCGTTTCAACTCGATGCAGGTGTGCCAGAGTTGATGCCGCCACCAGCAAGGGCGAAGCGCCTGCTCGTCGGTGACGTGCGAGGCCAAGCAGGCTCCGACCTCGTCGTCGAGATCAGAGCCCTGAACGCTCGTACTATGTACAACCTGGGCAACGCAGCCGACTCTGCGATCCGCACCGAAGGCGTCGTGCTGCCGGGTGCTACCACGATGATCTCTATCACCTCAGCCGGCGGGACCGGCAATGACCTCGTCTACGCCTGTTTCTTGCTCGACGGATGATCTATGGCCAAAGACTCTGCAGACGTTGTCGCGAAACTTCCACCACCGAATGGTTGGCAGGGATGGCCGACGGGCATTCAAGCATCGGTAAAACTTGAGATCTCGATCCGTCGTCTGCGCGTGCTCGTGCAGACGGGCAACATTACTTGTTATCCTTGCCCTGACCGTACCCAACGCTACGATCCCGCTCAACTCGAGGTGTTGGCTCGAGATCTGCGCCTGGTGAACCGACGCAAGCTCGGCGACGACGGTGAAGACGATACTAGCGACGGCCTCGAAGATCTCGAAGACGAGCGTCCCGCGAAGCCAACCACTAGTGACAGCATCAATAAGACCTTAGTCGAGGCGCTGAAAAATTCAAACAACATGGTGCTCGAGCTGCACAAGCTCAACATCACTGGCACGAAGACTCAGGCAGAAACGCACGACAAAATCATCTCGCGTCTGCTCGAGCGCGAAGAAGCTCGCGAACGAACCATCTCGGATGTCTACCTCGCTCGTGAAGCGTACTTCAATCACCAGACCGAGCGCGACCTAGCGACCAAGTCGGCACACAATGTCGAGAACCGTCGACAGGAAATGTGGACCATCACGAAGGCCCATCTCGACAAGTTGGTCGATGTCGCATTCGTCAAATTCGGCATTCCGAAGGAGCTCGTCGAGAAACTCGAGCCAGCGATCCAGCTCATGCAGCAGTTGAGCCCCGACCAGTTACAGATGCTGCTCGGCTCAGGATTCTTGACGAAAGGCCAAGAAGAGCTCGTCAAGAAAATTGTCAAGGAAGTGCCACCGCCTGAGAACGTCGCCGAGCGAGTAGCAGCTGAATGCGCAGCCATCGTCGCCAAGCAAAAAGACGATGAGAAGGCGAAGCAAGCTGAGCTCGCACAGCAAGCCGCAGCAACAGCTGCCGCGCCTGTGAACGAATCAACGCCGGCGCCGGCGCCGACGAGCCCCATCACTCCGGCTGCCAATGCCGGCGAGGCCGGCACGCAGCCGGAAGCAACGAACGAAAGCGAGTCAACCAATGCGTAATTCCACTTCTGGTACGACCCTTCCCCGAGGCACCTACACTTGGCTCATCGCCAATCAAGCTCTGGGCGCTGGGGCTGGCACTAGCGTAGGCGTCAATGTGCCGGGTGCTCGCGTGGCCAATGGCCATGTAGTCGCTACCGCGCGGACTGCCTTGCCGCTGACAGCTGCAGGCTCGGGACCGGTTGTCACAGCGTTCATTAGCGCCGCCGATATAGTGACGATTCGGCTGCAGAATCCAGCAGCTGGCGCACTAGTCGCGCTAGGCGCTGACGTCGTTTTCGACATCATGGTTTTGCCGATTGATCCGTAAGCTCGACGCAAACCGCTCGACATTTCTCTAGCTGAAAGGACTGTGTCATGGTCGCTCGAATGCGTGTCGCAACGTCCGGGACTCACGCCCACTCGGACGATTACGGAGACAGTGCCCCAACCGCTGGACGGGTGCTGACTTCCCTCGGGTCAGGTACCGCCCCGGACTGGGCGGATGCAGCGCCGGGCGTCGCACCCGTCAACCGCGTGCTATTCGTGGACGCAGGCAATTTCCCAATCCCGGCGACGCTCGCTGATGGCACGCTCGCGTTGCCATACGAGAACATCGGTAACGCTTTGCTGCGAGTCGTTGCCGAGGGCTGGAATTCGGTGATTTTGCAAGTCGCGCCGGGCACGTATTCGGATGACATCAACGTGCCAGGCATCAGCCTCGTTGACCTCTACATCAACGGTTGGGCGTTGCACGATCCGAACTTTATGGCGCAGGACCTGCCCGACATCGATGGCACAATTACCGTGGCGGCCGACACGAATGTGCATTTCAACAACGTGTTTTTGTCGGGCCCGATGATCCAGTCCACGAACCCAGTCAACGTGGACTTGTCGCTATCGTTCAGCCACTGTTTGGTGACGAACCAAATCCAGGGCGACGAGGTCTTGCTGTACCTCGACCATACGGTTCTGCTCGACAATGTGACGGGCACGACGGACGTCAGTATCAAGACGGATGGCTACTCCTGGTCATGTATCGTCGACCAGACGATCGTCATTGCGCCGGCTACCTATGCACGGTCTTACTTCGACACTGGCGCCGACACGAACACGCACAGTCTTACGCAAGCGGGCATCGCAATCGGCACAGCGGCAGATGTGACATGGTCGTACCCCGGGGCTCGGCCTGGCGAGTATGCGATCATCACGTTCGATGCCCCAGTGGCAACGGACTTCATGTGTGTATTTCATTACACGGACAACGACGAAGTCCATTTCATGCTCTACAATCTCAGCCGGGTATCGACTGATTTCAATGAATCGGCGCACGTCTGCGTTTTCCACTCCAACATGTCTGCCTTGCCCATCCCGTAAAGGCTGCCCATGAAAAAGCAATACACCGAGACCGAATTTGAGCATCTGACCAGGGGACAGCAGAAAGCGGTTAGGATGCTCAAAATCCCGGTCGTGCCTGACGAGCCAGAATCCGAAGCGGACGACCTCGACGACGAGGACGACGAAGACGACGGGCCACCCGACGAGGCGAAGCAATGGGATGGCGAGCTCGCCTCGACCCAAGACCGACCAGTGCCGAGCGGTCGTATCGAGGCCCCTTCAACGGGCCCGATGACTCGCCAAGAGCTGATCGATTCTTGGCGCAAGCCAGCCGTGGCCGAGCAAGTCGCAACGCCAGCGACCAACCTGAATCGATAGAACCCCGGGGGGCCCCGAGGTGCAAACGTGCCACGTCATCAATCGAGAGCGGATCGCGAAACCGGCAACGATAGCGACGAGCTTGGCAAGCGGGTCGAGAGCTGCCGACTCGGCAATAGCGATTGCCCGTTCGAATCGGCGCTCCAACAATTGCAGCGTGAGCAGCATGAGCGTATCCAATCTGAATCAGAGCTGGCGGTCACGATCGACGACGTACGGAACAAGGCTGAAGAGCTGTTCAGCAAGTTCCAAAAATACTGCGAGCAATTCGATGAGCTCGGCCGAAAGGTGGCGGATTACAAACACGACTTGCAGGCGCATATCGATCGCCATCGCGGCATCGATCTGGCGATCATTTCAATTGGCGCTGCCATTGGTGGCTTCGTGGCAAAGTGGTGGTTCGACAAATGACGGAACTCAAGGGTTGTGACGTTTCCCAGTGGCAGCATCCCGCCCTCGTGCATTGGGACAGGCTCGACTTCGGCATCGTGCGAGCGTCATGCGGCAGCAAACTGGACACGCAGGTGACGGGCCATTGCCGAGCTATCGAGGCCGCCGGCAAGTTGCTCGGTTGCTACCACTTCTTTTGCGCGACCGTACCGGTCCAAGCACAGCTGCTCGCTTTCAAGAATGCTTGTTCTGGCAGCAAGATGACGTTGATCCCGTGGGTGGACGTCGAGGATTATCCCGGGCACCAAATCGGTCCTGCAGACGTGAAACCGTTGAGCGACTTCGTCGTGAGTGTACTCGACTGGGCAGGGGAGTGCGGGATTTACATTTCGCAGCTGAATTGGCATCGACTCGGCAAACCTGCGTTCGTGCTTCAGCGGCCGTTATGGGTGCCCCACTGGCCAGCGAAAGGCAGCCGGACACGGCTGACGAAACCGGCGACGCCCGGAAACGTGAAAGCTCAAATCTGGCAATGCATGGTCGGGCCGCAACCGTGGGGCAACTTGCAGGACAATACCAACAGAGGGGCAGTCGACCAAGACGTTGCCTTCGAGCCACTACCGCTGTTAGTTGTGAGGCCTACGAAATTCGAGCATCCAGACCACGAGATCACGGAGCTCGAATGGCAAGAGCAGCACTTCGGGCGAGATCACACCTTCGATGAGGAGGACCCAGGATAATGCTCCGAGGCCTCGGCAAGATGTTGGCCTTCGAGGGCCTCGTTGCCGGGGCCTTGTTTGCGTTCGGGCGGTTCGCTCCGGATGCTAAGGCCGAGCTCGTCGGAGCTGCAAAGGAACGTTTGCGCGAAGCAAGTCCCGAGCTCGCCGAGCAACTCGAGCAAGCCGAGCAGCTGGAGCGCGAAGGGATCGCGCAATTGAGCCGAGACGCCGCGCCATGAGCACTCGTCTAAGGGTCGCCACTTCAGGTACGGCAGCGACTGCCGAAGACTTCGGCGGGGGCGGGACGCCGGGCGAGATCCTTGTTCGTACAGCAAACCCGTTGCCGGGTCTTCCAGATGAACCCGCATGGGCGAGGGCTTTGCCATTCGCCACGGCAACGAGCTCCACCGATTTGGCGACGCCAGCCTTCGCGAACATCCCAGAAGGCGTGGGAGTCTATGTTCTGTCGCGAGGTCGCATCTATTGGTCGGTACCCGTTGGAACGGGTGATCTAGCAGGAACCGGTAACGACTGGAAAAGTGACGCAACGACCTCCAAGCCCGACTTTCAATTGCAGGCAACATGGTTCATTGACGGAACTATTGGCGACGATGACGGTACCGGCATTGATGCCGCTCATCCCTTGGCGTCGGGCGACGAGCTCATGGCACGGCTGCAGGGAGGAAAATTCGTTCTATCGGTTGCGATGGTTATTACGATTAGCGGGACTACAGCAATCCCACGCCTGATTCTGCAGCCCTTTGCAGCGACGACTGCAGCCAGCATGAGAATTTCTGGTGTCCCAACGGCAACATTGTTGGCTACGACCATTGCCGTGTACACACCGGCAGCAGCCAACACGCCGGTCAAGTTGACAGCAACTGGAGTAATTGATTGGGCCACAGCAGGCCCCGGCGGGACAAGTCTTGTTTGTGATGCAGCGACGCGCAATTGTCGCTTCACGATGACGAACGGTCCAGCTGTAGGTGCGCACTTCTGGGGAGCGAAAGCCGCTCCGGATGCAGGTGATCCAGCATCGGTGCTTCGGGTTCACGACATGGCGACCAGTCCCATCGGCCTAGTGGGGATAGCGACGGTAGCTCCAGCGAATGGCGATGCGTTCGTCGTGGAGTCCCTGCCAAGCGTCCAGGTGCTGGACATCGACTTTCGTGGCCAAAGCAACGGCGACGTCTTCAACACCGTCTATACCCCCTCGCTGCGCGTCGAGAACCTCGCCCTCAAGTACTGCACGGTATCGGGCTACGACTCGCTATTCGCACCATCGACAATGGTTATGTTCGGGTGCAGCATCCAAAACCTGTTTGCTCCGACTGGGTTCAATCAAGCGTTTGGTGGGCTTACCGTGGCCGGATGTTGGGTCAATGCCACGTCGATTGGTAATTGTTTAATCGGTTGGGGACTCCTGACGACCGTCGGGAAATCTGTGACCGGTACCCTGGTGCGCTTGACAATCGGTCCAGGTTCGAACGTGCAGACTGGGCATAACACGGTGCAAGGGACCAGTCTGAATGTGCTCGGGGCCCTGTATATCTCAGCGGGTACTGAGTTCATCTGCGATGCAACTGGACCTGGCATCACGTGCGTAGGAACGGTACTCATTGCCAGTGGGCTTCGCGGGTACGGAAACACGACGTATGGGATGGTTGTCAAGAATGGCGCGCGATTTCAGTACGGTTCGACGCTGCCCACGTTGACCGGAACATTAGGGGACGCGCAAATCGCGAACAATGGCGGTACTGCCTTGGTCTTGCCCTGGTCCGCAATGCCCTGGAATGATGGGGTCTACTTCGGGACCGCCCAACTAGGAGCGGGTGGAACGGTAACCGTGGCCGTACCCTATTTGGCTGCCGGTCAGAAAATTACTCTCGGCAGAAACACGCCGGCTGGGGCAATTGGAGATTTGTCTGCACCAGCCGCAACGAGAACGACGGCACAGTTTGTCCTAAATTCAAGCAATGCGGGCGATACGTCGACAGTCGATTGGCAAACGTCAGCGTATGGGACCGGAATCAATATCTCGAGGTGGTTGTGATTCCGCGAACGCTCATCGCTACGCTATTTCGCCTCATGTGGGACCAACCCGCAACGTACGGCTATCTGTGGCGTGAAGCGAAATCTTGGGAACCGCAGCCGGCTTGCTCGAGCAAGCCGGCTCGACGTTCCCCACCTGTGCTTAATGCTCTCTTGCTCCTTGCCGCGCTAAGCGGAACTGAACGTAGGAGCCTCTCACAACCTCGAGGGCTCAAACATGCCTGCTAGACTACGTGTCGCAACATCGGGCACAGCTGCAATGGCCGGAGACTACGGCAACGGCACGGCTGCAGCCGGGCAAGTCCTCACCTCAGTCGGCGCCGATGCGCCTCCGACTTGGGCTGCGCCTGGCGGCGCCGGCGCCGGCGACGTTGCCATCGTCGAAGATTGCTCACTCCTTCTTCCGAACGGCGAGGCCACTGGTGGTATTGCTACGAGTCCCTTTTCTCCGGTCGTCTATGCCATTGTCTCGATGGCTTGCAGCAACGGGCAGAAGGTGCTGCTGCAGTTTACGCCGGTGTATTGGCTGGCACTCAGCGAAGAAAACATCGGCGACTTTATCCAGCTGCAATGCCAATATTCATTGAACGGCGCTGATTGGTTTGACTTCGGACTCATCAGCAACGAGCTCGGCAACGACACGGTCAACGCAGTCGTACTATGCACTCTCAGTCGCATCTATACGCATGCCGGAGCGAACGCCGTCGTCCAGTTCCGCGTCAATGTGGACCGGGTCTCTGGTGGCGTCGCCGGCGACATCTCGGCGCGCAATGGCAGTCTCATCGCATCTCGATTCGGGTGAAAGGTACACCATGAACGTTTTGGCCAGGCCCATCGGCATTATTCTTCTGGGGCTTCTTTTGGGACACTTCACAGTAGTTGCTTGCTCGAGCCCCAAACTCAAGATCCAGAACCCCAACGAGCTTTGTGCCACAGGTGTGGCACTAAGTTCGGTCGTCCAAACCCAGGCGGCCAAGCTTGGCATCGAGCCGCTTGAGCTCGCCCGCAAGTTCTGCGAGCCTGCTTTCCTGGCTGCGAAACTCGCCGAAGTGAACCTCGCAAAACCATCGGGAATTGCAGGGGCGACGAGCTCGGCGATTGGCGCATCGATGGCGCTTGCCGGCGCCGCTGGATCGGGGGGTTAGTAGCATGGCCAAGCTTTGGATCTTTCCGGTTGGTGTGCTCGCTCTTTTGGGCCTTACAGCGGCAGCGAAAGCCGCCAACGAATCGACGGCCACGACACCCAAGAAACCGGTGCCACGGAAACCCCCCACGACAGCGTCGGGATTGCCTGCCGATGTCGACCAGCTGATCAAGGACGCAAGAGCGAGCAACGATCCGGCGTTCATTCGACAGGCCGCGGCGCAATTGGCGGACAAGTACGGGACCCAATTCCTGACCCAAGCGGCCTACCTCCTAGCGCTTGCCACAGATCTCGAGCCTGAAGAACCGCGGACCTAATGGCCGACATTTCCCGCATACCGATCAAGCAAGGCGAGCAGGTGTGGGTATTGATCCGCACCGACCGCGATGGCGCCAGCGCAGACGATATCGCGAGCTCGCTCGGAGGGTTCATGCGGTTCGTGTTGGCCAATGCGGGGACCGCTGCGACGGGCCTTACCGACATGCCTCAGGTGATTTCGACGGGCCAGAAGGAATGGCGCGTCGGTGCCGCTCGCCCGATCCAATTGATGAGCATCGATCGCGAGCGACCGATCTATCCGGCAGGCAAGACCTTCGCTTCGCGCGAGCTCTATCCGGGGGAAGGGATCCCGACGGTCAACGGCGACAAGCCTTGGTGGGTAACTTTGCGCTTCTGGTGGCGAGCAGGCGAGACCGACATTGAATGGCCGACGCTGATCGCCCATGTAGGATCCCTGACGGGATTCAACGTCGCCGACTACACCATTGACCGAGCAGACTGGGTGCTCGATCGGGCCATCATGCCCACGTTGACGGCTAAAGACCCTGGCGATGCGACTTGGGCCGAGGTGCAAGGCAAGCGGGTTGCCGAGGCTGCGGGCAGCATCGCTGGCACAGGCGTCAAAGTACTCGGAGGGGTTGCCGTTGCCACCGCATTGATCCTTTTGCTCAAATCGAGGTTTTCCAAGCGGTGACCAGTCCGATCGAAACCCTCGATGCCTGTAGCGCGAAGCTGTCCGAAGCTCAGCGTATGGTCGCCAAGACTCGCAAGGTTGCATGCGTCGTCAGTGGTGTAGCGGTCGCAGGCGGATTCGGATTGCTCCTCTGGAAGCTCTTCGGCCCCGAGCCCGCGCCGCCAATCGAAGGCGAGGACTGAGTCCATGGCGCGTGCTATCCCTCTCATCGTTGGCTCGCGGATCTATGCCGGCGCGAATTTGCCATTCTACATCAGCAAGGGCATGGTCACCGATTGGCTAGAGCATCGAGGGTTTACTGGCGTGCAGTGGCACAAGCGAAACGAGCCATTGCCGTTCGGACTCGACGCCCAGAAAGATCCACAGTACGACGATGATTGGGACGTCTGGGCAGAGGCGCAATATTCTGGCCTCGAATCGGGACAGCTGGAACCGCCCGCCGATCCTGCGTGGATGCGTGTCGAGTTGCCGGCGACAGCGACAAGCGCTATTCCCCCTCGTGCGACGGCGGCCCCTGGTGCTGCCACACTCCTCCCCCCGCCGAGTCTGTCCCCGCCCAGCCCTCCTGCACCTCAGATGGGCCAAATCGTCACAGATCCGGTTGTAGTGCGGCAACGCCGCTTAGGGGTCGCTGTCGCCGTTTTTGGTGGGTTCCTAGCTGCGGGCGGCCTGGCGTGGACTATGATGTCCAAACGCTCGCCAGAACCCCTTCTCGAACCCGACGAGCCATGAGGTGCCACATGGTCGAATCCGCTCCCAAAACTCCCGCCACGCAAGCTGTGGAGGGTTTCATCGGTCACGCGCTGGGTGGTTTGATCGCTCAGGCAGCTGCCCAGAACCCTGCCCCGCCCCTCGCCGCTGATGGCGAAATCGTCAGCCCGAGCTCGATAACGAAGCAAATCGGTAAGCAGCTCGAAAAGGGTGACCATACATCGGCGGCCAGACTTGCTTTGATTCTCGCTAGTTGGCTCGCCCGGGGCGAGGGCCTAAGTTTTGGCGAGGCAACAAAACTCGCCGGACTCTCCTGGTCGCAAACTGCTAGCTTGCCAGCGCCACCCAAGCTGGCATAATGCCTGCCGTGGGGCGCAGACGAGACGACCCCCGCCCCTCGTGTCAAAAAAACACGGGGGGTTCGCATATTTGGGGTTTGGATCGGCGAATACGCCGGGATTTGGTCGAATAAGTACCCCCTGGGGCTCCCGCACAAACGCCGGACTTTTGGGGCTGCCGACGAAAGATCCAGAGCTACCAGCGGCGCCATGAGGGTTTCGCGCCGGATTTTTCCTTCGGGCGATCCGCAAACCTACATTGACAATAGGTCAGCCGATCGGGATCCTAGCGACCATGCGATTTCTTCTCGTCACGGGGATCGTAGCAGCAGGTCTACTGGCTACCGCGCTTACACACCGACCTAAGAGGCCGACGGTGAAAGCACCGCGCACGACGTTGGCTGCGCACCAAGAGGCCGTAGCGCTGGCTCGTGAGGCGTTTGAGGCAGTCATTCACCAACCGCCGACGTTGGCCGAATTGCGAATGCTGCTCGCAGTCGCGTTGCACGAATCAACGTTTGGCGCTGGCTGGAAAAATGAAGGGGAGGGCTCGAACAACATGGGGGCAATCCAAGCTACACAGGCTTGGACTGGCGAAACGTTCGGGGGAGTGGATACGCATCCGACCTCGACGGGCGGAGCGATCCGCTACGAGCAAGCTTTCCGGAAGTATCCCTCGAAGCTCGAGGGTTGGATCGATCTAGTGCGCGTTCTGTACGTGCAAATGGGGGCCGTCCGTCGTGCCGCGGCTACTGGCAGTCCTGCAGCTGTCGCGAAAGCCATGCGGCTCGCGAAATACTACGAGGGCCAAGGAGCCACGCAGGCCGAACGGATCGGCAACTACGAGCAGGCACTAGTCAATGCACTTTGGGAAATCGATCATTTTGGCGCGGCGAAAGGCTGAACCATGCCCTGGGATGAATATGGCGATTACTACGAAGCCGGTTGGTGTCCCGAGTGCGGGCTTCCCGAGACTGTATGCGGCGGGAGATGCGCCGAGGATTTGCCACAATACGAGCTAGCTGACGAGATCTCCCTGCCAGCAGACACCGAGCGCGACCTTGGAGGGCCAATAGATGTCACGTAAGATCCGACAACAACTCGCATCGATCCGCAGGGACGTCGCTCGCGATGAGGTTGCTCGGATGCGAGCCCACGTCAAGGGCCGGCGCGAACGGCTCGTCGCGCTCGAGCGCGAGCGCAAGACGCTCGAGAAATCTCGACGCCTCGAACGTCGGACTCGGCTGCAGCAATTGAGAGCCGATCTCGGTCGGGCACGCAAGCAACCGGTAGCCGAGCGTCGTCGCATGTTGACGACGATTGCCGCCAAGCGCCAAGCGTTCGCTCAATGGTGGGCATCGGTCCGTGCAGAACGGGCCGCAAGACTCGATGAAATCCGCTCACTACGCCGAGAGTTGCGGGCCTTCTCGCAGCAGTGGCCCGAACGTAAGAGGCTCGCAGTCGCTGCAATCACAGCGGCCATCCACAAGGATCTCGAGGGCTTCGACAAGCAGACCGAAGGCGAGCTCCGGTCACTGCAGGACTTGATTGCCAAAGCCCGCCAGGATCTCAAGACCGAGCAGTACGACTTGAAATCCTGGATCAGGAATCGGCGAGGGGATACCAAGTCAACCGCCAAGCCCATCCGACGAGCGCAAGAACGCAAGGAGGAGCTCCAACACAACATCGAGTCGAACCTCGTCAACGCTGAGGAACTCGCCTGGTGGAGGCGAAACAAGGCGCAGATCTTACGTGACGCTAGGGCAGCCGGAGTCACCGAAGGCGATGCGATTGCCGAGCTCATTCGGGAGGCTGTCGACGCCGAACCAGAACGGGCGGTCGAGTTCCTGCAATCGGATGCAGACAAGTGGCTCGCTGCCGAGCTGCGAAAGCAGGGCTACGCGGCATGACCAACCTGAACGGAGAGAACATGGCAACAATGGATCCCTATCACGTCGAGAAGACCGAACTCGCTCTATACATCGAGAACGAGGGCAGCCTCTATCCAATGAAGAAGACGATCATCGCGAACATGAAGCGCAAGATCGAGCAAGACAAGTACGACGCCAATCTGGCCGTCAAGGGCTGGTTGTATTGGGTCAACAGAGGGGCCGTGCAATACTGCAAAGAATTCAGGGTCGAACTCATCCGATGCTTTCCGATGGCTGTGCGCCTCGCTGTCGCCAAGGACATCTCTGAAGCCGAATACGCTGCGATCAAGGCGGGCGAATATGGCGAGCTCAAGATGAAAGCAAAGAAGCCAGCGGCCAAGACCATAAAGAAGACTGCCAAGAAAACCAGTCGCAAGCGAGCAAGGCCATGAAAGGCTCGAAGCGCCTACCGCACAAGCATGCCTTGGGGCCATTGCAGACGGCTCGAGAGGGGCAGCCGTTCCGATCGAAGTTGACGCGTGACCGCATCAAACGATGGGCCAAACGGATCACTCGAAGGGACGCCACACTATGACCGGTCCGCTCGTTTACCCCATTGGGGTCCTGATGATGGGTGCTCAGCTGCAGATCAGGCCGCCGAAAGCCGAAGGCGTTGATCCGGAGCTGTTCCAGAACGACTGGGATCACCAGCCTCGACATGTGGTCAAGCCTTTCGCGTATACGCTGACGAAGTTTGCCACGGAGCGCATGCTTGTCACGTTTCCCATGGTCCAACGTTGGAGCACCCGAGTCGATAGCATTCACGCTTTGGGCCCGGCGCTTATTGAGGCCGTTTATTGCAAAACCGTTTGCCTCTACAACCGGCCTGACAGTGACGAAGAGGGAAAGCTTTTCTTCTGTCCGCGTGAGGTCGTCGACGAGGGACAGAGTGTTCAGGTTTTGCTTCGATGTCTGCCTACTTTGTTCATGCTCAGCGGGCAGCTGACGGAACTTTCACTCTCAGACAGCGACGCCGAGCTTGTGAGAAGTCATGATCGACTTGCGTGCGAGGACTGCGCAGACTTCCGCAAGCGCACGGGGATTGAGTCAACATGATCGCCCGGGCGGCACCACCACTTCGGCCACCGGCCAAAGCCTGCTCGACGTTCGAGCTCGGGCAAGAGGCTGGCGAACGATTGAAGTCTGCATTCGAGGGCCGACGTGACATCGCAACTCGGGCAATCGAGTGGTACCGCGGTTTCTCGCGTGGACTTGGAGGCGAGCCTTTACTCGAGGTCGAGCGGTTCATCATACAGCAGTGCCACCAGCAAGAAAGCGCCCGCCGTCAACTACGTAGCGAGCTCGCAATTCTCGATGTGCTTGCGACGTCCCCCCTCGACCTCTTACCGATGAAACGGCGCAAGACCCGCAATCTCCCCTACCGATAGGAATTCCACCATGGCAGCCAAGCGTGTTCGAAAGCCCAAAGCTCCAGTTCGTGTATATCTCGAATTCCGAACGCCTCGTGGATGGCACGACATGAAGGTGCGGGCGGTCGAATACCCCGAACACTATGGCGTGAACCATGGCGATGAGGGTTGGGAGCTCCCGCAGAAGCAAGAGCGTTTTTTCGAAATGTTGCGGCTGCTCGGGGGGAAAATCGTGAACAAGGATGATCCGCCAACCGATCCTGACAACTGGTGACGAACGAATCAAATGAAGGTTGACCAGCTGATAGCCAAACGTGCAAGGGAAGCCCTCGGAGCCGTCCGAGAGGCGCGGCATACTACCCAGGCCGCGCGCAGGCATGTTGCAGCGATCCTACGCATGCATCGCCTACCCGCTCGAACCCTCAGGCGTAAGCTCGTCCAGTTGGACGAGATGGTCACTGGCACCCCATTGCCCGCGCCATCCTACGACCCTGCCGATTATCAGAGCGACCTTCTGAACGCGTTGACTTACGAGGCCGAACGTCTTGCAGAGCTCGATGCCGAGCTCGTCAAGCTCGGAACAAAAGCCAAGGCTCGAGCAGCTCGGAGCTCGAGCAGAAAGCCCGCATGAACCAAGACGACTACGATCGAATTTTGGGCCTAGTCCGCACGCAGGCCAAGCCGGAATTGGTGCGACTGCTCCGAGTCTTTCGCCAGGCTGGGCTCACCAAGTGCGAGCAAGCCTATGCCCTATGCTTCCTTGCTCAGGGACTTGCCGATGATTCCCTAAACGTGCTCGAGGTGACCAACGCAATGCGACTCGGCAATTTCGAGCGCAAGCGTGGTGCCCTTGACGAATTCCACACCCCACCCGTCCGAGACGAAAGGATCCCCCGATGAAAGACTTCGACCGCCACTCCAAAGCAATGCTGACGCTACTCGAGGGCTACGCGACGAGAGAAGGCATTATCAATGACATGTCTGGACTCCTCATCATTCGGGAAGTCTCGACTGACCCGAGCGTGAAAGCAGAGACCTTGCAGATGTCGATCCAAGGCGAAGATCCCCCTGTCGCTATTCAGACGATTCACACTGCCGCCAAGATCCTAGCGAATGAGCTCGTTCACATGACGAAAACGAATGGGGTTCCAGCCGCGTGAACGCCAGGGCACTCAGTCCAGAGCTCGAATATGCGCTTTCGGCCATTGCCGAGGCGAAGATGCATCTTCTGTTGACAGCTCAAGGCACGAGGCCCGGAACACCCGAGCGCAGAGCGGAGCTCCTAAAACTCATCATCTGTACGCAGGAAGCCCGCCGATATGTCGATGAGACCATCGGCGGGCTTTCGAAGTTGCCGGTACCCGTGGCCGTTATCTTGATGGCCTGTGAAAAGGGGATCGACTGCCTGAACCGCGAAGCCAACTTGCATTGAAGGAGACTTAACTATTGATGGGTGGCACAGCCACTTGGCCCGGTAACTCTGCCGCGGAAGCGAGGGCAGCTTACCAGAGAGCTCGCGACGCCGGCATGAGTGCCGGCCGTGCGCTAGTCATTGGCTGCATTGCCTCATTTCGCGAGGGCTGGATCTTCCGCAAGAACCTTGCAGAGCATACGGGCTTGTCGGTGCGGACCGTTCAGAGGGCAATCACGCAAGCCAAGGACTGCGGTCTAATTGGCGTGGCCCGAGCCAAACAAAACGACATCCCACCAGGCATGGATCGCCCGCTCCCCTGCGGTTGGTCGCACCGCTGGACCATAGGATGGGGCCAGGCTGCTGCGGCAGCCATGGCTGCTGTCGCCAACTGCAGGGTGGCTCGCATGGTCAAGGCAGCCGCTCGCGGCATCATCGACCCGAAGTCCAGCAAGCAGCCTGATGGGACTTTAGGACCGCGAGAACAACGCCAGCCACGCCGTTGGACTGCTGCCGAGCTCGACGAGGAGCTCGCGCGCCTCAGCCGAGCGAAAGCGCCTCCCGACTAGTCCGGAGCGGGCACCAGAGAGAGCTGCGGCCGTGGCCAGCAAGGGCGGGGATCTATTCGGTGCCTGCCGCAATGGACTCCGTCTGCCCGGAAGCACCCAAAATCCTATGGTCATGCGGCCGAAGAGGAAAAGGACGACATTGGCCAAATGTTCGGTCGTTGAAAATTCGCCCGGCTCGCTAGCCTGCCTGTCCCTACCCCCTAGGGACAAAATGGCGCTGCAGAGATCTGCGGAAATTCGAGATCCTTTCTGAAGCGTTAAGGTCTCAGTTAAGCGGCTGCGCCTACGGCGCGGTCGGCTGCGCCTCCAGAGAGTTTCATGGGTCGCCTACGGCTCCAGCGCACCTCCGGTGCCAACTGAGGCTAAGAATGGTCCCGGGCCGCGCAAGGGGCGACGGGCTACCTTTGGGCGATGACAGGTGCTTACCTCAGGGTCTCGAGTCGCAGCCAGGACGTGGCCATGCAACGAGCTGCCATCGTGCGAGCCGCCAAGGCTCGAGGCGAACGCATCGACACCTGGTATGCCGAGCAGCCGAGCTCGATAGGTCAAGCCAGGCCCGAGCTCCAACGCCTCCGGGAAGATGCTCGGGGGGGTCGGCTCGGCAAGTTGTGGGTCTTTCGCTTGGATCGACTTTCACGGGGCGGGATCCTAGAGGTGCTGAATATCGTCCACGAGCTACGGGATCACGGAAGCAAGCTGGAGACGGTGGCGGATGGGTTCAGCTTCGAGGGGCCGGCTGCAGACGTCATTCTGGCGGTGTTCGCCTGGGTCGCAGAAATGGAACGTGCCGCGATCCAAGCACGCCTGAAAGACGCTCGTGCAGCACTCGAGGCGGCCGGGGGACACTGGGGGCGGCCGCGGAAGGTCGACAAGCTGATGGGAGCTCGGATCGAAGCGCTCAAAAGCAAGGGGCGTACCGTCCGATCGATTGCGATGGCGGTGAAGATCCCGCGCAGCACTGTCGCGAATTGGCTGTCCCAAAACCCCCCCACCAAGCGCCAGACCGAATCCTCGAGGAAATCGAGGGTGCAGCTGTCCCAAAAATAAAGGATACTTTTGGGACACCATCAAAGACTCGCGGCAGTGCCGCAGATGAAAGAAGAAAGACAATGGCAACGAAGAAAGATCGATTCGCCTGTATTAGGAAAGATGGCAACTACGGTTTCGTACTATCGGTACATACGAGCATCGATGGAGCCGACTCGGCTGTCGCTCGCCATGCAAGAGCGCTCAAGGGAACCAACGCAATCATCGACGCCATGTATGGAGTGACCAAGATCGGTCCTGAGGTCAAAAAGGGCGATCGAATTCGGCGCTAGCGAGTGAAGGATACTTTTGGGACATGTCCGATGAACAGCAACAGCGCATAGATCTTGTTGCGCCTTCTACGTGCATTGTGTGCGGCAAGAAACCGCCTGAGCGCGATGGCGCGGGATGCGGTTGGACGTATCTATGTGGGTCAACGCCCATCGGTAGCATGACCTGCTCGATCGAATGCACTGCAGTCGCCCTCCGCCGGCATGCCTACACTGGGCGTGTAGATGAAGTTGCGGCCGGGACTGATGAAACTCTGGAGGCGAAGAAACCATGATAAGGCTTCAAGCTTGGTTGCTGCGCTTGGTCTGGTGGTTCATCGAACTGCGTGCCCGCTGGTACCGTTGGCGCCGAGGGCAAATCTGCGTTTGTGCTTCGGTACGGATTCACTCGATCAGTACCGACGGGCAGGAACAACTCATGGGCGCTATCTCTGGTGCCGTGTTCAGTGAGGTAGCGGCCCACGGACACTTTCGATTGCGAGTTTCGGCTGGGGGCGAAGTCGCCATCGAGGTCGAGAATCTCACTCGAAGCCGACTGCCGTTCGCTGGCATGTTCGAGATGGCAACTGAATTCGGTCGCGAGATCCTTCCTATTCCCCCGACGGTACTGGAGCCCACCGCACGTCGGGTCATCCGGCTGCGGGTCATCCGTGGAGGATTCTTCAACGCCTTAGTGATTCCGACCTTCCTATCGAGACTCAAAGGCAAACATGCCAACAACCAATGAACGATTGATTCGGCAGCTCGCAGCGGAAATCGACTCGGACGAGCCGCCTGGCATCGCGGCACGGAACCTAGCTCGGGCCGTCGTCTGCTTGGTGCAAGGTCGAGACGGGCCCGAAGCCGTGCTGCTCGAGCATGAGATCAACAAGCTCCACGCCGCTTACCCGAACCCTTGACATGGTCAAGCCGAGACGTCCTCGTAAGTCGCCAGGCATGGCCAGCGTGCCACCTGAGAAGGTTGCGCAATTGCCAGGCAGTCGGATTGGTCTATCGAGGGTGCCCCTACCAGATGAGCCGTACTGCGAAATCTGTGCGTGGCCGAAACGGCTTTGCATCTGTACGCCACCCATTGGGCCGAGCAACGACAACGTTCGAGGAGCTTTCACGATTGCAGATGAGATCCGGAAGGCAACCGCCCGTAACGAGCTCCACCCGTTCGTCCGTGACAATCGCGCTTCGCCGCGAGGGCTCTGCAACTGCAGCAAGCAGGATGCGACGGGCTCGGTCTTCTTTTGTGTCTTGGACTATGGTCACCAGGGCAAGCACGTGAACGGCGAGCAACAATGGGAGGCACCTTGGCCACCATGACCGAGCTCGACAGGCATCGACAATGCTTTGGCGATCCGCCTATTGCCAAGCACAGGCACTACAAGAACCGGCCACCTGGGTCGAGACCAGCCCAAATCTCGGTTCTGGTCAGTCCCCGAGAGCTAGGCGCTATCGACAAACTGGCGGAGCTCCAAGGCATTAGACGTCCAGAGGTCTTGCGTCGAGCACTCAACGCATATGCCCGATCCGCTCTTACCTTTGACGAATGGCGAAGCTTTTACCCACCCAAATAAAAGGTCCGACGATGGCAAGTAGTGATGACGATGAAGTGGCCGAACGTTGTTATGACGAAGCAAGGGCAATCCTGGTTTCGCTGCGCGAGAAGTTCGCGCCCCATGACGCTGGCACGGTTCTCTTGTGCGCCTTGGGTCGACTGGCTGCAATTCAGCGTGTACCCCAAAAGCAGGCCTGGCGAACCATCACAAGCGCAGGCTGTCGCGCTGGGTTTCGGTTCGGCTATCTGAATCAGGCCGAACAACTTAAGGAAACCAATCCTCCAACCAACGCCGCAATAGTGGACTAGGGGTAGTCGCATGCAGCAACGTAAGCCAAGGAAACGAGCAAAGCCGTCAGCAAAGCAACCGCTACCAGTCCCCTGCCAATACGATTGTGGTCGGACTGCCGAAGGCATTCTGTCGGTTGACTTCACTCCGCACGACGATGACCCCTTGTCGTTCCGTCGTGCGTTTCGTGTTGCAATTCCGGCCTGCCGTACGTGTCTGCGAGCAGCCGTCAAAGTAGCGATCTGCATTCCCGAAGTGGTCGCCAGGAAAGGGGATGGTCCGTGACCAAAAACTACGAGCTCGACCTGCGCGACCTCATTGACTGCCAGCATCGGCCAGAGACACCGATAACGGATGGTGCTGGGCAGATTGTCTATTGGCTCTGCCGTTGCGGTAGGCAGCATCCAATACCACCGTCCTTTCCGCCTAAACAAGAGGAGCTCGGCTCTTGGACAGAAGACGTTGGTCGATTTGAGGACAAGTGCGACCTCTGGGTGAGTTCACCAAACTCCACCGATAATTCTGGTCGCTCAGCCGAATCTGAATCTGACCGTCACAACGACTCTAGCAAGGCACTGCACGTTGCCCTATCAAGATTGAACGAGCTGAGAGAGTTGCGGGACAACTGGGATGAGGAAAATGCACCGGCCCCTTCGGCGGCAGCTCTAACTTCGGCTCGCAGTGTCATTGAATGGGCTGCCAAGGAATACATCAAAATCGCCGACATTGATGGGGATGTTCTTGGTGGCGTGGCTATCTGGCTGGAAGGTCAGTTGAATAGGAAAGTCTGGGCATCCTGCAAGAACAACGGGAAGGATTCTATTGTTCTACTCGAAGGCAACGAAATTGGGCATGTCGCCTGGAATGCCGAAGGGAAACTCGAGATCCTAGCCTTCCTAAGTGGTCGCAATGAGTCGACAGGTTGACCTTGCCTTTGGGGCAGAAGAGAAGCTTTGGAGGAGAATTGAGCAAAGAAACGTTGCAAAGCGTGATCGCTCCATCAAGCCCAATTCCCTGAGGTTGCAGATATCCGTCGTCCGCGAGAAGCATGGTGATCGCGAATCGGTGTGCCACGACAAATTCAACGGAATCGCCGAAACAACCGCAGGAGAAGTGGCCTCCCTATTCGAAGGACCCATCAGGGTTGTCTGTATTGACGAGCCGATTAAGGACAATGACGGACACGCTCTCATTGCCATGGTTCTGGCTCCCGGAGACTCGTTGAACGATGATCAGGAGACAGATCTGAGAATACGCCTGGCAAAATCTATGAAGGTTGTAGTCGATCCAACGTAAGCGCTACACGTACCCCATCTGGTTTGCGTGATCCCGAAGCTGGGCACGCCGAGGTTGAGTTCCCGCATAGGCTCGGGACAGCAGAAGTGGTTCTGGGTATTGCCAGCAACTGCCACTGAGTCGGGACACAGCCGTCGGTGGCAGGCGGTGCCCAAGGAGTTGGCGGAGGGATCGGTGATCTCGCTGCGGTTTTCGACGGAGGAGAGACGCTCACTCGAGCGGGCCGGCAAGACTTGAGTTGCTCCGGGCCTCGCGCTCTCTTGAGTGAAATTGCGGACATTTTGCCGACAGGCAGCTACCTCCCCTGCACATTCGGCCAGCTACCGGCCGCGTGCTGTCAAGATAATGGGAATGCCAGCGGCTCTATGGTAAATTTTGCGTTGGCGCATGCACCCATTTAGGATTTATCCTGTCAGCCGTACGGGATCGATGGAACTTAGCGCTGAAGAGCTGCCTATCTAGAGGTGCTGGCCCTATCTCCTAGACAGTGACCGACAACAACGAAGAACAGCCACGTGTTGAAATGACAACTACGTATCCAGACGCCGACGATCTCGACGACGAGAAGTTCGAGAATGTAGTGCTCTACGTGCTTGAAGCATGTCCGAGTGCTGGGCTCACCAAACTGCTAAAAATGATTTGGAAGGCTGACTGGTCTCACTATCAAGATCACTTGAGTCCAATCACGAATGCGAAATATGTCGCCTTGCAGCGAGGCCCGGTTGTTGATGGTTATGTCGGCATCTTTGATCGGCTCGAACGCAGAGGCATTATTATGCATGAGGGTGACAAGGGGACAGGAAAGCCCAAGTCAAAGCTCAACTATGTTCCGATCGAAAGCCCAGATCTGAGCGTATTCACAGAGTCAGAACTTCAGACTCTTTCCGTTGTCGTTAGAGAATACGGGAACCACAGCGGCGTCGACCTGAGCGACATGTCCCATGAAGAAAATGGGGTGTGGTCATGGGCTTGGGATCCAAATAGCCCAGGAAATCCGATACCATACACGCTTGTCAGATGGCTGAAGAACTGGTGTGACGACAAGGACATTGAAGAGGCCAGAGAAATTCTGAAAAGCCAGGAGATGACGGAAACGTTGCAGAGTCTCGAAGCCTGTGCCTAGATCGTTGCCTTATGGCAATGCTCGCGGCCGTGGTGAACAAATCGCCTACTCTATCCAAGTTGCTGGATGAGCTAAGGACGGAGTATCCGCGCATTGACGCTGTGCTTGATGAATTCTGCGAGGCGCTTCGGTTAGATTATGTACTTCCGTTTCAGAGGGCTTCTGACGACCGGAAAGACGTCTACGTCCACCGAATGGACTACCCACCTTTAGGGAGCGCTGGACAAGGGTTGTTTTTGGTACTCTTTCACTCTCCGCCATCGACCCCGGGGCGCGGCCCGTACCGAACTAGTACGATTATCGCCATTTTGCTTCGTGTTCGCAGAACGAGCAGAGGAAGAAGGCCTCCTAGTTCTCCGCCCTCTTCTTGAACTTCAACAGGATTGCCGTCTTCACGGCCATCTCTGCCCCATCCATGGACGGAGCGCCAAGGACGGCGTGGGAATCTACGCCGTCCGCCGGCAAATATAGTCGACGTCGATCAAGCTTGATTAGTCCGACATCTCTTTCGAGGTCAACGCTCCAGATACCTGATCCGCACACCGACAGGCAGCGCAACGAATACCCACCGATCGGAATCCCTTCGCAGAGCCCTCGCACTTCGCCCTGGAATCGAGCTTGAGATACCCGCCACCGGTCTCGCAGAAGGTTACCCATTTGCCGGACTTGCACGCGGCTTCCTCGGCTTGAGCTGATTGAACGGCTGCCTCCTCGTGTTGCTTCTGAAGCCGATACTGCAGAGCGATCATCTTCGAAATGGCCTCCTTGCCAGTCGGACGGTCACCCCCGAGTGACACCGCCTCACGGCAAGCATCGACGGCGCCCTCCCGTAAGTTACCGAAGTACATGGAGTTGCTCCATTTCTCGGGAACGGCCGCGAAGAAAAACCTTGCGCGATCGGCGAAATGGAGCGACACCTAGGCATCGATCCACTTCATCGGTGGGTTGACGGGCCAGCGGGTTAGTTGTTTAGGCCATCCGCGAGTCCGGGGTTAGCCTCCGAAAGGAGGCTTTCTTGCTTTGTGCGTCTAGGGCTTGTTGGGTTGCATATCGGGTAAGCTTCTCGCCTTCAATTCCGGTCCGGGCGAATAGACCCAGAGGTTTGCGTCTGCGGCCTGGCAATCAAGGTCGGCTACGCGAATGACCATCCAACGGTTCTGCACCCATTGCCGATGTGCGAGACGTTCGAACGTTTCGACTCGCCGGTCGACTACGTGAACTATCTGAATGAAGTTCAACGAAGGGGATAGCTATGCCTGAAACTGGAACTTGCTCCGTCTGCGGTTGCACAGAGAATGACGCTTGTCTGGGCGGTTGCATCTGGGCCAATGCATCAGCGACGCTTTGCTCTCGATGCGTTGACTCGCGCTCGGTTATCGAGCAGCCAACACGCTCGATCTGGGATGGCTGCGAGACCGAGGTTCAGCTCGATGAGCTATTCTTTTCGAAAGGGACGTTTCTTCGGGCATGGGCAGAAGGCAGGGCTGGCGATTGGGTCGACGTAACAGTCAAACGAACATGAAGACAATGCCCACGCGCTACAAGAATCGGCCACCTGGATCACGACCACAGTCGTTGTCACTACTGCTGGCGCCGCGGGAAATGGCGGCACTCAAGATGCTGGCTAAGATCCAGGAGGTTCCGATAGTCGAGGCGTTGCGACGAGCACTCAAGTCCTATGCACGCTCGGCCCTTTCGTTTGACGAATACAGAAGCTTCTACCCACCAGAAGGCGACGGATAGTTCATTGCCCGTCGTCCGAGGTCGGCGGCTTACTTCTCGTCCGAGGCCGAACGGACCGCGCCGGCAGCTCTGGTGGTTCGCTCGCCTGAGGTGTGGGAGACATACCGAGCATGCCGAGCACCGGATCATCACCGGTCAGCTCGAAGTGTGGATCGAGCAATGCACTAGTCTCGAGTCGGGTCGCATTGCGCACGACGTCGGGATCAATGCCGACACGCAGCCGTAGGGCCATCTGGTGCTCTTCGTGGACGCGAATGCGCACGGCAATGCACCGAGCGTACGGCGCGTTATTGGCTCGTGTCTGCGCGTCGACATTGGGGGGATGCTGCTGACGGTCGTGAAACTTATCCCAGGCCTTGGCGATCCGCATGAACCGGTTGACGATACGCAGCATCTCGAGGGCAATCCGGTCCTTGCGTCGGATCTTGTCTGCCACGATCCACACGGCCTCGGTTGGCGTGCGCAGGTAGCAAAGCTCGAACTCGAGCCCGAGGTAGGCGATGAGGCGTTCATTGTCGATGGTCATGAGTCGAGGCCTTGCGGTTCGAGTCCCTTGATCTGGTGCGCACCACAGTGGGGACAAATGACAAGTAAGGGATGGTCATCGAAGGTAAAGGTCCTCCGGCAAGCGAAGCAAGTCACATCGGGACAAGGCTCGGCGCAAGGTTCGGTTGGCTCGTGGTCAAGTGTGTCCGAGAGACCGTCCGCAATCGTGCCCGGATAGCGTGTCCGACTCCGGCAGTTCGGGCACCACCAGGTCCAGCTGTGAGGATACTCGGTTTCACAGATTGGGCACGTCCAAGGTAGATATTGCTGCTGGGTTTCCTCGGGCAACTCTCGCGGCAAAGGCAGATGTCGGGCAAAGACTTGGTTGGTGAGATAGTTCTCATTTTTGGGCGGCGGTCGGGTGCTCGTGAATGCCTCTTTGGTAATGCGCTGGCATGGGAATTGCGGATCGACTGCGCGCAAAGTAATCTGCTCGAGCACAGCCAAGCCTTCGACATCACGAGCGAGCTCGAGCACCGATTCCCGCAGCCGGGCGAGCTCGGCGTTCGTGTGGATCTTCACGTCTAAGCTAGCCTTGGCGTACTCCTCGAAGAGGTTGCAGTACCTGCCAGCGGAATCGAGCTCCTTGCCCATCCTCTGAACGATGGGCTCCAGCCAACCAAGCCGCTTGTCGGTCCGCCCATGCAGATAGAACTGGTAAAGGATCAGACCGAGCAGCAACAAACAGGACAGGAAATTTGGATCGTTCAACATGGCGCCTCCGGTGCGGTCGACTGGCGTTCGGTGTGCGCCGTGCCGCTGAGTGAATCGATTGCGCGGTTACCGGCAGTCGAGAGTTCCTTGGCAAGTTGGGTGTATACGGCTGCCAGTCGTGCCAGATCGACACCGAGCAGCTTGCGTAGATCTGCTGGGGGGATCCCGAGCTCCTTTCCCTCATCAGCCAGAGCCTCGCACGCCTCACCCATGCGTTGGACATCCCCAACGAGCTCGGCAAGGAGCCCTAGCAGGTCCAGGCATTCAGTGACGCGACATTCAGACTGGTCTCTGCCAGGGTATGAGCCCTTGTAGAACCAGCCCTGATCGAGCAGGCCTCGCGCATGGTCGAGCAACTGCCAAAGCTTGGCCGGTGTGTCTTGTCTCTCTACCATTTGGCCCCCAGAACCTGTTCGCAAACCTCGGGCGAGGCGAGCCGCCCAAATTCGAGCTGCTCGAGCGGTAGCAGTTGCTTCGCCCAACGGTTGCGGATCTTGACGGCCCGTTCGAAGCTTTGCGGCACGGCAACCCCGCCGCTCGAGCGCAGGACCCAATGTGTTGAGCCCCGACTGTAGCTCGCAATGTGCTCGATCTGCAGCAACGTGGCCCAGTCGGGCAACGCGTCAAATGTGACGACAATGGCCCAAGACTTCCTTGGGCCACCGCCAACGCGATACGTGAAGACATCGTCCATGGCTAATCCGCAGCGAGGCTCGATTCGGAGAGCGACGATGCGGCATCGGCCACCCTCGAATCACTCGACTCGAGCAGACTCGTTTGGTTCGAGGGCTTGGCTATGCGAGTACTCTTGCGGCGTTCGGGTTTCGGGGCAGCCGTCGTGCCCGCGCTCGTAGCAACTTCTTTGGCTGCGTGAGCTGCTGTCCCAAGGTCGATAGCCAGCTTCTCGTAGATGCGAGCCATCAACTCGAGATCCACGCCGCAAAGCATCTTGGTGTCGATTGCCAGCGCGACTGCCTTGCCTGCCAGTTCCGACAACATCAGCGAGACCGACTCGAAGTCGGAAGCAATAGCGAAGACCAGAGAGACACCATCCGGCTCTACAGCTAGGAAGTTTGGCGCCTCGTTGCCCGAAAGCTCCGGGCTTCGCAAAACTGGTGAACTGTACTGGTACCCGCCATCCAGGAGCAATTGCACCTTGGCGAGAGCGTCCACAATTTGATCAAGCTTCTCAGCGTTCGTGACATTCATTCTGCACCTCGTGATTGTTCTACGTTCCAAAGCCCAGGCGTTCCTGATTCCGAATGGCGGACAAAAGATCGTTCCGCACATTGGACCACTCAAGACGGATACGCTTCCAGGTGTCAGCCTCTGCAGGATCCAAGGGTCTCGCAAGGATTTGATCCAAGAGGACGAGCGCCTCATCGATATGGCTCTTTGCCATAAGAAGCGAGCCCGATGCCTGCACGCAGGCGTTTGCTAGCTCGTTCATGACCTCGAGATCATTGGGTTGGCTCATGGCTCAACCCCCGCGACCAACACGCTGCTACGATAGACACTGACGGTCAAGAGCTCAGTCCCATCCGCAATGCGACCGGGGTAGGAATAGTCGTCGCTCTGATCGAAGGCTGCCCAGTTCGCTTGGTGGGCCTGAAAGTTCACTTGGATGCTTGCACCGGCAGCAAGCGCCCCGCTTGCGAAAGTGATCTCGATGTAGTGATCTGCCCCTTTGCGAATGGGAATGACCGTCCCAATCGAGGCGCGCTGCGTGGTCAGCCCCGAGCCAACATCGGTCACTAGTGACGCTCCCGCTGCGAGCTCCGCAGTGAACCAATACCGCAGGCGGATGTCTGCCAGAGTGAGGTCGGACTGGCTCACGTTGACGAGCTCGATCGTCGTATTGATCAAGATGCCCGACGAAGCGCCGGCAGAGCCGAGCGACAGCACTCGAGCAACCGCAGCCGATATGCCACCAGTTGCGACGTTCGAGCTCGAGCCTCCGGTTGCTGTCGATCCGCCGGTACTCGATGAGCCACCAGCTACACCCGAGGTTGCAACAGTGCTGCCGCCAGTGCTCGAGGAACTACCAGCGAGACCCGAGAAGCCGCCACCAGTACTCGAGGCCTCGACACTGTTGCCGCCGACACTCGATGCGCTACCAGCGACGCCCAAGGCCTCGCCAGCGCTGCCAGCGATACCCAATGGATCGGCATCGTCGTGCTCTGCAGCCTTGGTGTAGACGCTACCGGAACAAGCAACGAGCCAGCAGACGAGCAGTAAAATACTGGCAAGCTTGGCGGTCATGACTGCGAACCCCGCCGACCCTTCATCATCTCGACCTGGCGAAACCCGAGACGCAATCCGAGTTCCAAACGGTCGTTGCTCAGTCGGTAAGCCGTCGTCTGTGGAGTCTCATGCTTACGTGGCGTTGGGTCGCTTGGGGCCCGGCACTTCAGCTCCACGCGGAAGGTCGAACTACTCGGGGACTGTTTTGATTGGGACATGGGCACCTCAATCAACATTACGGCAGGGGTTGCCGCAACCTTACCTCAAGGTTGACACAAGGCACGATTTAGGTGAGCAGGCCACCTACCCCGTGACACGCCTTGACGGGTTCGTGTCACTGGTGGGACCCTTTCGAGTCACCGACCAACGGTCGATCGGAAGGAACAAGATCCATGGCTGACCTCGCAACACTCCGCGACATGTCCAAAGACGAGTTGATTTCTGGCCTAGCCCGGGCGAAGGCGGCCGCGATCAACCTGAGAGAAAAGCTCGAAGCCCCAATGGCGCAAGGTGCCAGTACGCTGGCCGGGTGGGGCGGCGGAGTTGCCTCCGGTTTGATCCGAGCATTCATCCCGGAAGTCTTCGGGCTCCCGGTCGACGGAACCCTCGGCGTGCTGACGTCGCTGTTGTGCCTACTCAAGGCAGGCGACAGCCTCGTCGATGCCACCGCAGTGTTCGGTGTAGGACTCGCGGCCCCCGCGTTCTCGCGAGGGACCGAGGCCATCGTAAAAAATTGGATGGCGCAACCCAAGGCGTGAGTTTCTCACGTCTGAATCTGTTCAATCGCAAAAAGGCGCGTTAGCGCCGCCATGGTGAAAAACCATGTATAATCGCAACTATTTCGGTACAGATCCCAACGCCCTCGCGGCGCAGCAACTAGCAAATTTGTTCGCCACCCCTGGCTCTCGGATGGGCTTCGGAGTCGATACGATCGGCCTTGATTCGTTCGGCGTAGATGCCCTAGCAGCGGACGCCCTGGCAGCCGACGCATTGTTCGGTGCCGATCCAACGCCAGCCAATGCGCAGTATCGTGCGCAGACGCGGCAGAAGCTCGGTCAGGCAATGCAGGCCATGAACGGAGGCGGCAACCCTGCCCTTGCTTCGCAGAGCATGCAAGAGCTGCAACGCAAAGCCCTGGCATTGGCTGCTGGGCAGACGCCGTTCTCGGCGACGAGTGAACAAAGCACGCAGGTCAAGAATGAGCTGCTGCCCATCACTCCAACGTTGATCC
>Ga0214473_10001481_pt1 | contig 30851 bp, 30 predicted proteins | sample RVTome_7_FD_203509 | JGI IMG/M metagenome (GOLD analysis project Ga0214473, IMG submission 203509) | Soil microbial communities from uranium-contaminated site in the Upper Colorado River Basin, Wyoming, United States - RVT98D197 | ecosystem: Environmental > Terrestrial > Soil > Contaminated >...
GAGGAAAAGCAATGCTCTGTCGTCTGGCACTATCGTCGTGCAGACCCGGAGCTTGCCTCTGCCTGCGTGAAGGACTTGGTCGACGCCCTGGTCAACTTCACGGCCAATATCGACGTCCAGGTTCTCCACGGGAGCAAGGTGGTCGAAGTCCGAAGCGGGGGCATCAACAAAGGTTTCGCCGCAATGACGTTTCTACCGATAGACCGCCCGGATGACTTTGTGCTGGCGATCGGCGACGATTGGACAGACGAAGACCTCTTTCGTGTTCTGCCCGACACGGCCTGTTCGATCAAGGTAGGCAACCAACATTCCTGGGCGAAGTTCAACCTTCACAACTTCGTGGAAGTGATCGAGTTGCTCACAGAGATCGGTCAGAGGCAACAACAGGAATGCGGCCTGTAGCCGTAAAGGCGCAAGGTGCCGGGTCTCTACTCGGGTCGCGGCTGGATGACGTGCTGGTCGCGGAAGATTTCGCCGGTGAGATAGTCGGTGAATGTGACTTTCACCGTGAGCGGCCGGGCCAGAAGCTCCGGCGTCAAAGAGACATCGAAGGGAATACGATATTCCGACACTAGGGCGCTGATCCAGAGCTTGCGCAGCTCCGCCGGCCGGACCTGCCATTGGCCAATGACGGTCTTGCCGTTTGGGTCCTCAAGGTTCCATAGTTGCACGTGCACGGTCCCGGCGGCCTTGACGATGTCGCCGTTCTCATCGATGGGCTGAAGGTAAACGAACAGCTTTTCCCGCCTGCCGTCCTCGTCTTTGTCGTAGAAGCCCGTGAATCTGGCGATCCGGACGCTCGTGAGCTTGTAGGGGTTTTCGCGGCTGTCCCTGGGCAGGGCGGCCATCGCCTTGACCTGCTCCTGCAACTGCGCATTCTCGACCTGACACTGCTCGAGGTTGCGAGCGATCTCCGCCTTCTCCCGCTGCAGGGCCTGGACTTTCAGCTCCAGCGGATGCTTTCTCTCGCTGCCGATTCCGCAGCCGGCCAGAAGAATCGCGGCGAGCGATAAAAGCATACAGGTCCCACGGGCCCCGTGGGACCTGTATGACTTGTTCGATTCGCGCCTCATGCGTATCCCCCCTCGCGGCTATTGCTGCTCCTGCTCGTTCTTGACGATCTCGGGGGCCTTCTGGAGAATCCGGTCGGCCAGGCCGTACTTGATCGATTCTTCGGCGCTGAGCCACAGGTTCCGGTCCGAGTCCTTCTCGATCTTGGCCGGCGGCTGGCCCGTGTGGTTGGCGAGAATGTGATAGATCCGGGTGCGCAACCGCAGGATTTCCCGTGCCTCGATGTCCAGATCGGTGGCCGGGCCTTCGAGCACGCCCATGATGTGGGGCTGGTGGAGAAGGACCCTGCTGTTGGACAGGAGGAAGCGTTTGCCGCTCTTGCCCCCGGCCAGGAGCACGGCCGCCATGCTGGCCGCCTGGCCGATGCAGTACGTCGCCACGTCGCAGCGAAGGAACTGCATCGTATCGTAGATCGCCAGGCCCGCGGTGATCGAGCCGCCCGGCGAGTTGATGTAAAAGTGAATGTCGCTCTTGCTGTCGTCGTTGCTCAGGAACAGCATCTGGGCGATGACGATATTGGCGCTGGCGTCGGTGACACCTCCCCCGAGGAAGATAATTCGATCCTTTAGGAGTCTGGAATAGATGTCGTACGCCCGCTCCCCGCGTCCGGTCTTTTCAATGACGATCGGTACAAAAGTCTCTTGCATGAGCATCGATGGATTCCCATTTGCGATTTATGATTTACGATTTATGATTTACAATTTGACTTGGCGCCCGCGTCATGGGATCGGCGCAAGCACCCATCGTAAATCGTGAATCATAAATCTATTGCTTGTTCTCTTTCGTCTCTTCGGTCTTCTTCTCTTCTTCGTGGAGCACTTCGTCGATCAGGCCGTACTGCTTTGCCTCCTCGGCGCCCATGTAGCGGTCCCGCTCGGTCTCCTCGGCGATCTTCTCGATGGGCAGGCCGGTGTGCTTGGCCAGGATGCGATTGATCGTCTGTTTGGCCCGCAGGATCTCTTCCGCCTGGATCTGGATGTCGGAGGCCTGGCCGGTGACGCCGCCCCAGGGCTGATGAAGCATGATCTTGGCGTGGGGCAGGGCGAAACGGTGGCCTTTGGCGCCCGCTGCGAGGATCACGGCCCCGCCGGACTGGGCCCGGCCGATGCAGTAGGTGGCGATGGGCGAGCCCACGAACTGCATCGTGTCGTAGATCGCCATCGTGTCGTCCACCGTGCCGCCGGGCGAGTTGATGTACAGGCTGATCTCCCGGCCCCGCTTGAGATTGTCCAGGTACAGCATCTTCATGATCACTTCGGCAGCGCGAGCGTAATTGATCTCGCCGATCAGAAAGACGATGCGGTTCTCCAGCAGCATGTCGTCCAGGCTCATCTGGCGGTAGCGCTGGTATTGCGAGTATTGGTCGTAAACGTCGTGTTGCCGGCGAATGTCTCTCATCGAGTGTTGCACGAACATGTAATGATCCTTTACTATGGTTGCTCTTCGGCCTTTTCCTCGGCCGCTTTCTTTGTTCCCTTCTTGGGTTTCTTCGCTTTTTCTTCGCCCTGTTGCTCGGCAATGTTCGCCGACTCAAGCAGTTTGCCGATGCATTTGCTCTGGCGAACATCGAGGCGGAACTGGGCGAGCGAGCCGTCGCGTTCCATCTGCTCCTTCAGCTTCTCCGGCCGCTGGCCTCGCTGGATGGCGACCTGGGCGATGTGCCCGTTGATCTCTTCTTCGGTCACATCGATCTCGAGCTTCTCGGCGACCTTATCCATGATGAAGAAGGTCTTGAGCTGCTGCTTGGCCTGCTCCTCGCTGCCGGCGCGAAGCTGCTCCATCTGCTCATCCACCTGCTCGCGCGACAGGCCGCGGGCCAGCAGATTGATGTATTGCCTTTGCAGGACGGTGCCCGCCTGGCGGGCGACGATATCCACGGGCAGATCGAAGCTCGTGTTGCCGAGCAAATGCTGATAGACCTGCTCGCTCATATCGCTTCGGATCTGCGATTCGAGCTGGGCCTGCAGGTTGTCGCGAATGCGGTCGCGAAGCTCCTGCTCGCTCTCCACGCGGTATCGCTGCAGGAACTGCGCGTCGATCTCGGCCGGCTTGAGATACTTGACCTCCTTGACCTCGATTTCGACGTCCACCGTTCTGCCCTGGTACTCCTGGCGGAAATACGTCTTGGGCACTTCGACGGTCGTGGTTTTCTTGTCGCCGGCCTTGGCTCCGGCCAGCAGCTCATCGAGTTTGGCGACGGGCACGGCCCCGACGAAGCCGTTCGGCCGGACGTGAATCTCGCTGTTGTCCAGCTTGGTCTCCGATTCGGAGATGCCAATCGAAGGGACCTCTTCGCCTTTTTCCGCCGCCTCGGCCTGTTTGGCCTTCTCTTCATCGGTCAGGTGTACGTTCAGCCGGACGTCCGCGACGACCTCATTGCCCTGCTCGACGGCGCCGTCCTCCTTCGGCACCCACAGGCCGGACCAGCGCCGGAGCTGCTCGATCTCCCGATCGACCTGTGCATCGTTCACCTCCAGCTTGGGCCGCGTAACCGGGATGCCTTCGAGCGCCGGCAGCTCGAACTCCGGGCGGACCTCGACCTTGAACTCGAACCTCATCGAACCCGACTCAGGCAATTTGATGTTCTCGTAATCGACGTCCGGGTCGGTGAGCACGTCCAGCTTCTTGTCTTTGACGGCCGCCTCGCTGGCCTCGGAGAGAATCTTGAGCTTGATCTGCTCGCTGGTCTCCTTGCCGAACCGCTTCTCCAGGAGCCGGCGGGGCGCCCGGCCTTTCCGGAAGCCCGGCACCATGGCCCCGCGGCGCAGGTCCCGGTACTGCTCGTCGCCCATATTCTTGATCGTTTCCTCCGGAACCTCGACGACGACCTTCTTCTTGCACGGGCCGGCGTCCTCGATCGTTACCGTGTTCTTCGAGGTCCTCAGGTCCCTGGCCTTCTCCTCTTCGGTCCTGGTGTCCTCATTCGTGGTATCGGGTGCTACTGACTCGTTCTTTTCTTCCGCCATCTCGGCGCTCCCAAATAGCTTTTGAATCCTGCTTCTTTTCCAAAAAGTGGAGTTTTGCAGAACTCCACTAAAAACAAAAAAAGGCGTCGGGGGAATCATCCCCTTAGCCAGGTGAACGTTTCCGACCTCGCCGCCGAAGCCGCGAGGCTTCCACGTATCGACGACCAATGCCAAACTACCACCTAGCCGGTAACTCGCCGATACTATAGGGGTTCCTCAACGCAGACGTGCGTTTGCAGGTCCCCGTCCTTAGGCAGGCTGACTATTCAAGGAAATCCCAGAACCGATTTCCTTGACTAATATAAGCCTGATCTCCATTTCGCAGGACTTCTATCCTACAGAGCGGGCGATGAGATTTGAACTCACGACATTCACGTTGGCAACGTGACGCTCTACCCCTGAGCTACGCCCGCGCGAACCAACCATCAGAGTATATACGGCCTCCAAAGCCCCTGCAACCCCTTTTTTTGCAAAAATTTCGGGCTCAGGAGGCCCCGCAGGGGGCGGAAGTCCGTGCCACATCAGTATTTGCTTTGCCCCGGGACCAATGTTTTCATAGAATGAGGTAGTTGGGATGAATACTGGATTGGAACTGCCGGAGGGAGTTGAATCATGGTCGATCCCGCCAGCAAGACCCTCCGAAGACTGCCCGCAATCCCCCTGAAATAGCACCATGCCTACGCGGCTGCTATTCTCCTGTCGGCCTTCTGCGCGCTTGGCTCGTGAACGCATGCGTGAGGGGTGCGTATTCGGTTAGATAGATGAGTTCTTGCAGAATGGAGGTGCAGCATGGTGCGGTGTGAATTAGACGCGTCTTTCTCCGGCTCGTGCGCGAAGCGGCGTTGGGCAATCGTTGCGGCGGGCGTGTTGCTCGCCGGCAGCCTGTTCGCGAAGGATGAGGGCAGCAAGCGGCTGACTGAATCGCCCAGGCATCAGGAGTGGGCGGCGGTCAAGTATGGCGATCGGACCATCCATTCCTTTGTCGTCTTCCCCCAAGTGAAGGAGAAGGCGCCGGTGGTGCTGATCATCCATGAGAACCGCGGGCTCACGGACTGGGAGCGAAGCGTGGCGGATCGGGTAGCCGAGGCCGGGTTTATCGCTGTTGCACCGGACCTGCTCTCCGGGATGGGCCCGAACGGCGGCAAGACCAGCGATTTCCCGGATCAGGATGCGGCGAGGAACGCGATATACAAGCTGCCGCCCGAACAGGTGACGCAGGACCTGCAGGCCGTCGCGGACTACGCGTTGAAGCTATCGGCGGCGAATGGGAAACTTGCTGTGGCCGGCTTCTGCTGGGGCGGAAGCCAGACATTTCGACTTGCGACCAATCGCCCGAAATTAGCGGCCGCTTTCGTCTTTTATGGGACCGGCCCCATGGATATCGAAGAAATCAAGAGAATCCAGTGCCCGGTGTACGGCTTCTATGGCGGGGCCGATGCACGCGTGACCAGTACGGTGGAGGCCACTGGAAAGCTCATGAAGGAAGCCGGCAAGACCTATGAGCCGGTGGTCTACGAGGGCGCGGGGCATGCATTCATGAGGACCGGTGAGCGGGCGGAGCCTGACAACCCCAACAGAAAGGCGCACGACGTCGCCTGGAAGCGATGGATCAGTCTGCTGAAGGCCCTCTGATGCTTCTACAGCGCCTTTCGCATTCGGATCCAGCCGATGAGGCCGATGCCGAGCGCTCCGAGTAGCAGGCTGCCCGGAGCAGGGATGACCACCGGGAGTGGGCCGCTGATGAACGCGGCGTCGTGACCGTTGGGATTGATATCCCAGGAATCATTGCCGCCGACGTTCGTCAGTGCGTCAACATTGGCATTCCCATTAGGGATGTTGCCGAACGGGGTGCTCCTCGTCGTCGTCAGCAATGTGGGTTCTGCCAGGGCGGATGACAGCGGGATCAGCAGTGCGAGTACAGCCGCACATCCGGTGCGTGTATGTTTTACTGGCCCCATGTGTGTACCTCCTTGCGTCAGGATTTCAAGTAGCTGCTTTACTCCCGGCGTCCTGCGGTCCTTCAGGCACATGTGAAACTCCGTCCGCGTCCATTGCCATGACGACGCCCATTGTCATTTCAGCGGCGTAGACGGGTCCATGAGCATTCCGCCAATCTTGGCGGCGAAAAAGCCCGGCGAATCGTCTCTGTCTTCACCACTCGCACTTGCCTTGGAGAGCTATGTGCGACTACATATCGCGCCAGCCCATCCGCTTGCCGCTGCCACCCGTCCTCAATGCCCTGAGATCTTCACAGACACGGAGCACTGGAGTCCATGCTTTGCGCGTGCAAATGGAGAAGATCATCTGTAGGATAAAGGGGATCATGGCGGGCGAGTCACTTGGCTGGATGAACGAGGACGAATCGAGGGCTGTAGAGAATGGCTCGTGGAATCGCGAACATGATGTGCGGCGGGCGGTATTGGCGCGGCTTTGTGACGCTTCTGCTGCGGCTACTCCTCCTGACAATCATCGCGATGGCTGTGAATGGCTGTCCGCCGGGCAGATCAGGGGATGACAAGGCCTCCGATAGCCGCACGGCACAGAGCGAGCAAACGCCGGAACACAAGGCGCCGGCGAATCGCGAGCATCCGTCGTTCCGCCAGATGGCGGAGCAGCGGGCGGAGATGGTGAGGTGGCAGATCGAGGCGCGGCAAATCAGGAATGCCAACGTTCTGCGGGCGATGCAGACGGTACCGCGGCATGCGTTCGTGCCGGCGGAGCACCAACCCTATGCCTATGCCGACCATCCATTGCCCATCGGGCACGGCCAGACGATCAGCCAGCCCTACATCGTAGCGTTCATGACGGAGGCGTTGAAGCTCAGCCGGGACTCCGTGGTGCTGGAGATCGGGACCGGCTCAGGGTATCAGGCGGCTGTGGCGGCCGAGATCGCAAAGGAAGTCTATACGATTGAGATCGTCGAGCCGCTGGCGAGATCGGCGGCGGAGCTGCTCGGGGACCTGGGTTATACGAACGTCCATGTCAGAGCGGGCGACGGCTACCACGGCTGGCCGGAGAAGGGGCCCTTCGATGCGATCATTGGCACGGCCGCTGCGGGGCGCATCCCGCCGCCTCTGATCGAGCAGTTGAAGACCGGCGGGCGCATGATCCTACCGGTCGCGGGCGATCTCGGCTTTCAGTACCTGATTCTGCTGACAAAGGATGAGCGGGGCGAGCTTCATCAGGAGAAGCTCATGCCGGTGCTGTTCGTCCCCATGACGGGCGACATCCAGAGGTTGGAGAAGAGGGATGACTGACGTCCGCTCGCTCGGTTGACCTAATCAGTTCGCAGCGGCGTCGCTCAGGGCATGACCCAGACGGGAGAGATCCTCGCCGAAGCCTTCTACCGTATTGCAGCCCAGTGCCGCGAACAACATGCCCGCTAACAGCAGGACCAGAATAGCCTTACGTATCATGTGTCGTTGCTCCGAATTATTGACCTGTACGCGTTTTTTGCCATCCTAACTATATCCATAGCAACTATATCGGCGCATTCAAACAATCCAGTGCAGTGGTACCCAAAGCTACCGCGGCCTGTGTATAATATCCGTGCCGGCTGGTGGCAAAACGACGTACCGATAGTACGGACAGGTTGGATTGAGGACAGGCCCGAGTATGCGGATCGTAATGACGGCGTTACTTCTGTGTTGCAGCAACGTATTCATGACCTTTGCCTGGTACGGGCATCTGAAAAACCTTTCGCATCGACCGTGGGTTCTGGCCGCCGTGGTGAGCTGGGGCATCGCGTTCTTCGAGTATATGTTCCAGGTCCCCGCCAATCGTATCGGCCACCACGTGCTCAGCACGGGCCAGTTGAAAATCCTCCAGGAAGTGATCACGCTGTTGATCTTCGTGCCATTTTCGGTCCTGTACATGAAGGAAAAGGTCCGGCTGGACTATCTTTGGGCCGGTCTGTGCATCCTCGGGGCCGTCTTCTTCGTCTTCCGCCAGAAGCTCTTCGGCTCATGAAACGTGCTGGTCATCCGCTTTACAGTGGCTGCCGGGTCGGCTACAATGTGCTCATTCTGGGCAAATGAGGCAATCGCCATTGGGGAGAATGGGTATGGTTGATGAAACGACGCTGCTACGGCGGGCCGATGATGTCACCTATCAGTCCCTCGGGCCTGAGGAGGACACGGTCGTCTTGTGCCTTCGCACGGGACAACTCCACACATGTAACGAGACGACCCGTGCGTTTCTCGATACCCTCGACCAGCCGCGTACCCTCGGTGAGAGCCTGGATCGACTGCACGGTCAATACGAGGTCTCGCGACAGAAGTTACAGGCCGACTTGATCCGCCTGACGGAGCAACTCATACAGGAGGGAATCCTTGTCGCGGGACGGTGAGGAGATATCGGGTATCGTGAAAGCCGGGCTTGTTCTGCACGTCTGGCTCGTGGCGGCCGTCAGCCCGTTGCTGGACAGGTTCCTGACCTTGGATCGCATGCTCGGACTTCTCACCCCGCGCCGGCCGTTTGGCCCCTATGCCGGTGTCAGCCCCGATCTGATAGCCGCGATCGTACGCCGCCGTTTGAGAAGGCCTATCCACATGCGCCGCCGGGCGTGCCTGCGACTGAGTCTCGTGCTGTATCATTTTCTGCGCCTTTCAGGCGCTGAAGCTGTTTTTCACGTTGCGGTGTTCCCGCCGTCGGTGGACCCTAAGCGGTTGCACGCGCACGGCTGGGTGACCGTGGGAGGAGTCTGTCTTTGCGAGCCGATCAAAGAGCCTGCGGTCGAGGTCCTCACGTATGGGCCGACCGCGGACTCGCGGCCGAGCGACTCGCAATGACATACATGTGGTCCGCCAAGCGACTTTGCGTATGTGCTGCGTATTGGCCTGCGAGGACTGGACAGGGGCTGATCGTCGCGTATAATGGACCTTACAGACTGTGTCGCAGCCGCCTCTTGCGGCCGGCTGCAGACGAAGGGCAGTAACGGTTTCGTTTTGTTGTCAAGGAGTCTGACGATGGAGAAAGATGTGCGTAAGGAGACCGAGAGCCAGGAGAAGAGGCCGTACGTGGAACCCAAGCTGGAGAAAGCACAGAAGATCGAGGACGTCACGCGAGGTGTCCCCATCATCATCACATGAGAGTGAACAAGGGGGCGGCCGAGACAGGGTGTTCTCGGGTGAATTGTTTCACCATCGGCCGAATCCCTGTCAAAGTGACCTCTGATCCGGTGCAGTTGCTGGGACCGGTGAAGGACGTTCTGCGTCCATGTCCACAGGGCGACGGGGAGAGTCCCTTTCATTTGCACATGCGGTATGGTTCAGAGCCCTCCGGCTGGAGGAACGAATCCCTACGGCTGTTCTGGGGCGGAATGCTGCGCGGCGGCATACCGAGCGAGTACTATGCAGCGCCAGGGCAAAGAATCATGCGTTTGCCCGAGCGTGCCTGGGGGCGGCTGGACTTCGAGCAGAGGGTCATGGAGATCGTGTGCGGACCCGGGCAGGAGGGCTGCGCGTATGAAGGCTGTCTCCTGCCGCTGCTGTGTGAACTCCTGGCATACCACGGGCACTTTGTGATTCACGCCGCTTCGCTGGCATTCGAGCGTCAAGGCGAAATGGTCGGGGTCCTTCTGGCCGGTGTCAGCGGGGCGGGCAAGACGACAGCCGCTCTTGCTTTGGCCCATGCCGGCATGGCGTTGCTGAGCGACGATATGAGTCTCATCGAGTCCTCCGGGCCAAGCGGGTCCGGGGTCGGTCTATGGGGCCTGCAACTGCCCTGCAAAGTCCATGACAATACCCGCCGGCTTCTCCCCTGGCTGGATACGTGTCCGGCGACACCGGCGCGAACGCAGGGAGAGACCCGCCTGGACGTGACGGCTGCGATCGGTGAATCCACCGGCATCGTGGCTGATCCCCGCCTGGTTCTATTGCTGGGTCCACGATCCGGCGGCCGGCACATGCTGGAACGACTAGACAAGACGCAGGCTATGATGCAACTGACCAGCGAGAACATACGAGTGTATGAGCACCGCGCCGACGGAACGCCCGGCAATGCATTTCGCGCCCTCGGGCAACTTGTCGCCCAGTGCGACGTCTACCGCCTCCGCGTTGGCGAGTCGCTCTCAGGTCTCGCCGAGCAGATTCGCAATCTGCCGGGACGCTCCGTATGAGAGTTGGTGGCTTGCACGCCTGGCTGCTTGCATTGTCTGACCCTGATGGGCGTCGGGATATGCCCCGACATCCGCTGGCGGCGGGTCGCTGGTCGGGCCTGTGCGAGATTGCGGATTACCACGGCGTATTGCCGGCGGTAGCTGCAAACGCCAGACGCGCCGTGACAACGCACGGCGTGGGCCGCCTGATCGCGGGCGGGAACGCCGGCGAAACGATGGAGCAGACCCTCGGCGAGGCGAAAAGACGTTTGATAGATCGTTCTGTGCTGAGCCTGGCAATTCGCGGCCAGACTCGCGAAATCCTCGCTGCGTTCAGGACCGCGGGCGGGCCTGTCGCCGTGCTCAAGGGCGCCGATTTCGCCGATCATCTGTACCCGGACCCGTCACTGCGTCCTTTCAGGGACCTGGACCTGCTCGTGCCCCAGGCGGCTATGGAAGACGCGGAAGAAACGATCTCCCGGCTTGGCTACGTGTCGTCTGAACCCTCGATGAAGTATGCGTGCGGATATGGAGAGCGACGCTGGATTCGGCCGAACCGGCGTGAAGGCGCCGTCGAAATCCACTGGAACCTCGTCAACTCGCCAACGATTCGGCGGGGCGTGACTTTGTCATGGGAGGACCTGGCGTTTGAGACCGATGCTCAAGATGGCATGATCCGGCCGACGGCCCCGTCGCGGCTGCTCATCGCGGCAGTGCACGCGGCCGCCGGTCATGGGTTTGATCGGCTCCAGCCCTTGTACGACATATGCCTGGCTTCACGGCGATGTGAAGCCCCGGCGGACGTCCGCCGGCTCTCTGAGACGGCCGAGCGTATCGGTGCGCACTTGCCGCTGACGGCTTCGCTGGCTCTGTGCCGGCGGCTGTTCGAGGAGCGGGCATGCTCGCGGCTGCAACGTGCGATGAGCCTTCCTCGCCGCGGGGTATGGAGCCTGCTGCTGACGCCACGCACCGTCCTGCGCGGTCACGCCCGCCTCGATTCCGTCAAGAGACAGATCTTCCGGGAGATGCTGAAACGACGATGAAAGCGCTGCTTCTAGTGCCGACGCCATCGAGGACCAGTTGGCCCAGGGGATTGTATCGCGTGTGGACGTTCGACACGCGATTGGCCTGTGCCGCGACGGTGCTGCGCCGAGGCGGGCACGAGGTTCGCATCCTTCGTCGTGAAGAGCAGCTCATCAAGCGGGGATTCCACTGGGACGGGGCCGACGCGGAGCTGCGGAGTCTGATCGGCGAATTCCGTCCGGACATGGTGGTCCAGTCGGTGGTGACTCCGGCCATGCCGGAGGCGGCCCGGATCGCCCAGTGGGCCAAAGAGCTTGTGGGTCCGAGGGCGATCAACGTGCTGTGCGGGACTCATCCTTCCGGCGTGCCGGACCTGACGCTCTCCGAGAGCCGGGACGTGGACGCTGTGGCTCTCGGAGAGTACGAATCGACCTTGCTGGACGTGGCGGACAGGGGCCTTGTCGCCGAGGTCCCCGGACTGGTGCTGCGATCCAACGGTGAATTCATCCGCACGTCTCAACGGCCTGCTGTGCAGGACGTGGATACGCTTGGCCCGCCGGCCTACGACCTGTTGGACATGAAATTCCAGACGCGGCGCAATCCGTGGACGATCCGTTACCTCAATCTCTCCAGCATCAATATCCGCACGTCGCGAGGCTGTCCGAATCGCTGTGTGTTTTGTGCCGAGCACTTCGTCAGCGGCGTCGGCGTGCGGTTCCACAGCCTGGACTACGTGATGGAGCAGGTGACCTACGCCTGTGAGCGGCTGGGCGTGGAGGCCGTCCATTTCGAGGATGACACGCTCGGGGCCGACCGCGAGCGTCTCATCGCGATTTGCGAGGCCATCGGGCGGAAGGGCTTCCACAGGCGGCTCAAGTGGGATTGTCTCATGCGAGTGGATCAGGTGGACGCGGAGCTGCTGGCGGCGATGAAAGCAGCCGGCTGTGTCCAGATCGAGTATGGGTTCGAGAGCGGCTCCGACGCCGCCCTTAGAGGCGTAGGCAAGAATGCGACCATCGAGCAGAATCGAAGGGCCGTGCGCCTGACGAGGGAGGCCGGCATACGGATCTTCGCCGATATCATGGTGGGTCTGCCCGGCGAAACGCGACGGGATTTGGATGCGACGGTGCGATTTCTGAGGTGGGCCCGGCCCGAGATCCTCAGTGCCGGCCGGCTGCTTCCGATGCCCGGGACCGCCCTGTACAACCAACTGCCTGAGAACGTCCGGGCCTCTTTGCCCTGGGAGGGTTTCAGCTATACGCCGCGACCCGGCTTTCAGGTCAATCTTACAGCCATGCCCGACGCGGATTTCGAGCGATGGTATCAAAGTTTCTTCAACCGCATAGTCCGCCCGCACAACAAACAGGCCCTCCTGCGAGACGGCAGCCTGACCGATGAGCAGGCCCGCCGTCGGTATCACCGTCATCTTCGCCACTTCCTGTTGCGCCACCCCATCCGAGCCCTTCGCCTGCCGATCACAAGAAAGACACCCCATTAACATGCCACCCGGATGCAGGAGCGACTCACGTAATCCATGTCAGACACGTGAGGTCTGCTGTCCCGATCCCTGGCGGTAGGGGTTTTCTGCGATGGATAGTCTGCCTGTCGGAAATAAGAGCGTGTCGGACGCGTCTACAGGGATAGTAGTGGGCGTGTTCAATCGGCACGTCCTATAAGGCGTCAGATCGGTGGAAAGGAGCGGGAAATGAGAGGTCTTGCCCGAATGTGGCTGTCCGTGAGAGATCAGCCGGCGCGGAGGCTGCGTAAGCTGGGATGCCGGCTCTGGCGGCAGTGGCGCGTCACGGTCCCGGACGGATACTACTTTGTCCTGGGCGATAACAGAGACATCAGCCGGGATTCGCGGTTCTTCGGCTTCGTGCCCCGGCAGGCCATTCTCGGCCGGGCTCGGGCCGTCATTCTCTCGTTCGATATCACCGACAAATACCAGCCCCGGCTCAACCGATTCCTCTCGCGATTGCGGTAGTCGGGCGGTGCACAACAGAAGTTTGGCCGAGTAGGTATGAAGCTTTCAGGTGTACCCTCAAGCGCCGCTTGGGGGTGGCTTGACTTGGTCAACCCTTTTCAAGGTGGAAAACCACGGGTGGCAGCGGCAAGCGGGCGCTTGCTGCCACCCAAAATCTGCTGACATGCCACAACGAACTCATGCGTAGTCGATATCACTTCCTGTACGTGCAGCAAAATCGCGGCGGCATTTTCGGCAGATTCCCTATTTCGCCGGCTGCGACCGAGCGGTAGAGACGAGGGTGCGTCTTCCGCTGAAGGTTCAGAACTGACTGCGAAAGGAGGTTGGACCTTGGGGCACGCGAGGAGAAATTCCGTCTTGTCGATCGCGCTGATTCTCGTCCTGACCGGCGTGGCACACTCCGGCGATCCGCATCGAGCCGGAGTGCTCGTGGCGAAGGAGTACCCTTTTGGACGCGGAAACGTCAAATGGGTCTCGACGCAATGGCTTCAGGACAATCTCAACGATCCGAACCTCAGCATTCTGGATACACAGCCGGACATTGACGACTACTTCGCCGGGCACATCCCGGGCGCGGTTTATCTGAATGAGGCTTCGCTGAGGGCCCCGAAAGGCAGCCTGCCCGCGCAGTACATCCCCGCGGAGGCGGCCAAACTGCTGTTCCGCCGCATTGGGCTGGACAACGATTCGCCCGTCGTCGTGTATAGCGGGCAAGGGGCATACACCGGGACAGACGGTGCCCTGGCGCAAAGCATGCTCGCGTATGCACTGGCCAGATTCGGCCACAACCGCATCTATGTCCTCGACGGCGGCCTGGACAAGTGGAGGCGGGAGGGCCGACGTCTCTCTCAGGAATTCCCCAGAGTGGCCGAGGGCAGGTTCCGGCCCAACATCCGCCACGAGTACAGTATCGAGATGGAGCAGGTGGAGAAGATCAAGGACCGGGGCGACGTGATCCTGCTGGATACCCGTTCCGTCAAGCTCTATGAGGGCAAAGGGCCGTGGAGCAGGGCGGGGCACATTCCCGGGGCCGTCAACCTCCCGTGGCGGACCCTGATGGCGGACGACAATCCGACACTACTCAAGTGCGACGACGAAATCCGCAAGATCTTGAAAGAACACGGCGTGACCTCGGACAAGACCATCATCGTCTCCTGCGGCGCCGGCAGAGAGTCCACGTGCGAGTTCCTCCTGCTCAAATGGTACCTCGGCTATCCCGACGTTAGACTCTACGAAGGCTCGTTCGCCGAATGGGCCGACTACCCCCAGAACCCCACCGTCACCGGTCCCAGCCCCAAATAGACCTCCGGAATACCCTGTGGAGCGCAGGAGAACGAAAAGAGGCTCCAAGCGCGCCGTGCCTGGCTCGACAGAATCGGCGCGGAAAGGTACAATCCTGGCGTGTAGGCATGAAAGACCGAATAGTCGCGTGAAATCGTGATGGAGCGGCGCTATGGGGATGGAAGAAAAGTATCTCGATGTCCTCCAGAACATGGAGTTCGCGATTGTGGCCACGTATCGCAGGCATCCCAAGATGACGGACTATGAGGTCATGCGGGTGCTGGAGGCGGTGATCGACGGTTACAAGGCCGAGACGCTCGGACGTGCCCCGCGGGAGTTCGCTCCATCGGAGATGGAAGCCGCCCTCTACAAGGCCGTGCACGACGTGTGCCAGTGGCGTCTTGGTCGCGGCGACGAGCCCGCCGACGATACCGGGCGCCGGATGCCTGCAACACAGCCCATAACGGTCGATACGATCATCCTCTGCCTCAAGCAAATCCTGAGGTCCGTGGCCAAGTCCAACAAGAGCGGCGGGCGAACAGGATACCTGGATTTCATCGTGCAATACGTCCGTTGACCGACCCGTCGTTTTCCAGAGAGAGTCTTGCCGCAAGTACGCGAGAATCTCCGTTTCCAGTTCCCGCGAAGCACTGAGGGCTCTGGTGTCAATCACAATCTCGTCTCCCGGGTCTCGCAGTTTGCTCTTGGCGACAAACCAGCCTCCTACCAGACCGGCCCACGCCAGGAACACACTGCCCGCCCGGCCCCGTGGATCAGCATCCAGTGCCTTAAGCCGGGCGGGCATGACGTATACGCTGGCCATCCCGCCTCTGCAGAGAAGGCCATCCTATGGCATGAACTTACCGCCGGCGCGGCTCGCCTGTGTGTACGTGCTCCTCATGCCCCACACCCACAGCCTCTTCCTCACGAATCTCGCGTGTTGCAGAAGGAGGCAGCTTATGAGTATGCACGGGCGTATACAGACCGCCAACGATGACGCCGTAGATCAAGTGACCCACGACAAAGAGTGCTGCCGCTGTTGACCCATAGTTGATGGCAAACGCTCCGGGCTCCCGAAGGAGATCCGGAATCGCCGGGTGAATTGCCGGCAACGCAGTCAATGCAAGGCCCCCGATCACGGCGTGAATGGCGCCGCCAATCAGTCCGGTGAACCAGTTGGATCCTCTGATGGCCTCAAAGACGGCCGCGTAAATCAAAGCGATGAGCCCGCTTACGACCAGGTGAATCACGGTGCCCAGGACCCATGTCCCGACGGTTGCCTCGTTCGTGATCATCGAGCCCCACAGGATGCCGAAATTCAAGTCGGTGATTCCTGCGGCACGGGCGATGGCCACGAGGGCGATCATGACCGCCCCGCCGATCACACCTGCCAGAAATGCCAATCCGACCCTCATGACTATACTCCTTACTTAAGGTTGCTTCTGTACATACTTGCCTCTGAACTACCTACGCCAATGGCAGGATGGACGCTCGGTGGGCAATTCCCCTAATCCGGGCCGTCTTATCTCGCATCCCGAACGGAACAATCGTATTTGCGTGGCGGCCGGCTCCGCTTAGAATCGTGGTATGCTCTATGCATGGCTGTCCATTCTGGTTCTGCTCAATGCGATGTGGCTGGTGCTGGTGCTGTTCGGCCTGCCGGGCAACTGGCTGATGGTGCTCTCGACGTGCCTGGTTGCCTGGTGGAAGTGGGACCAGCGGGTGTTCTCCGGCTGGACGCTGATTGCCATTGCAGCTCTTGCGCTTCTCGGCGAGCTGATCGAATTCCTCGCCGGCATGCTCGGGGCGAGGCGGTCCGGGGCAAGCTGGCGAGGGTCGATCTCGGCAGTATTCGGCGCGATTTTCGGCGCCCTCTTGGGCACCTTCATAATCCCGATCCCATTTCTCGGCACGGTAATCGGCGCATCCGTCGGGGCGGGACTGGCTGTATGGGCAATCGAGGTCTCGCGTGGAGAGCTCGCCGAGCATTCCCTTCGCCGCGGCGTCGGCGCGGGAATCGGCCAGTTCGTCGGCATCACGAGCAAGATCATGCTGGGCCTGGCGATCTGGCTGGTCATTGCAGTCGCCGCCTTCTGGCCGTAGAGTGGCGCCTGATTTTGCTGCATTGTGATGGGTAGTCTCATAGTGCGGGTGGCAGCGGCAAGCGTCAGCTTGCCGATGGTCTGACCATCCCGCCATCGGCAAAGCCTTCGGCCTTGCCGCTGCCACCCAGACGCTTGTGGCAAGCTGCGAAGAACCCAAACATGGCCGGCATTGTCCGCGTGATGGGTGGACGTTGGTTGAGAGATGCGGGTTGGATATGCGGAAGTCGCTCGTGATTTGCGTCTATGTCAATACGGCCATCGCCGTTGCACTGAGCCTGTACTTCTTTCTCACTCCGGCAGGGGAATTGGTTTGGGATTTGCGCGATCCGGGATTGCGTGGCGAAGAGATACCTCGTTTCGCGTTTCGCTGGCATCGGGCCCTGTCGCCGAAGTATGAGGCATGGGCGCGGGACCGCGTGCGGTCGAGGGGAGCACAGTCGAACACGGCTGATATTGCGGGAACGGAGTGGCCGTTGTTCGGCTCGGTCTTCTACCTGTGGGCGACGGAGGCTTTACAGGAGGCGGCGGAGAAGAATCCGGGTCTTTGTCCGGTGCCTCCTAACCAGTATGCTCGCGGGGCCGTCGAGGCGGCTGCGGCGCTCGTGGCGGACCCGGACCATGCGGGCTGGGTCAAGCAGCACTGGGGCGAGGATTACCTCGAGCACGAGAACCTTTTCTACCGGATGCTGCTCATCAGTGCGTTGACGAGCTATCAGAAGCTGCTCGGCGATACGAGGTATGAAGAGCTTCTGCGCTGGCAGGTCGGCTCGCTGGCCAATGAGCTTGACAAGTCGCCGCACGGCCTGCTCGACGACTATCCCGGCCAGTGCTACCCTGTGGATATCGTCCCGGCGATTGCCGCGATCCGGCGGGCCGACGCCGTGCTCGGAATGGACCACTCGAAGTTCGTCGCCAGGGCGATTCGCGGCTTCGAGGGCACGCGGCTGGACAGCCACACGGGCCTGCCCGCGTATGTGGTCGATTCGAAGAGCGGCCGTGCGGAGGACAGCGCCCGGGGCGTGGGCCTGTCGTTCATGCTGACCTGGGCGCCGCAGCTTTGGCCGCAGACGGCTCAAGACTGGTACGCCAAATACACGGAGCAGTTCTGGCAGGAGGGGTGGTTCTTTGCCGGCTTTCGCGAGTTTCCCAAGGATATCGATGTCGGTTGGTTCAACATGAGCGATGTGGACGCCGGACCGGTGGTTGCCGGCTACGGCGTCGCCGCCAGCGCGTTCGGCGTCGGGGCCGCTCGCGCAATGGGCCGCACGGATCATGCGTACAAGCTGGCGGCACAGGCGCTGGTCGCAAGCTGGCCGCTGCCGAATGGCACGCTGCTGGTGCCGCGCGTGCTCTCAAAGGTCTCCGATGCGCCATACCTGGGCGAGGCGGCTACGCTGTTCGCTCTCACCCGCACGCCGGTGGTGCAGGCTCAGGGCAGTGCAAAGTTGGGATTGCCCATCATCGTGCATCTGGGAGTGTTCGCGCTGCTCGCTCTGGGGGGCTACGAGATCGCCGCCTCGATCCTCAAGCTGAGGCGCTGGCGCCGTGAGGACCCTCGACGCTACGTGCCTTCGCCGCAATTGCAGGTGCTCGCTTGGTGGATTCTTCTCGGCTGTGCCGCGGTCATGGGGGTGGCATTCGGCGGGTGGATCGCTCTGATGTTCCTGCTCGCCGCGCTGATTCTGCCGTTGCAGCGAAAGCGAAGCCGATGATGCGGCGCAACGCTCATCGCGATGACGCCGATTCGATGCGCCCCGCGAGAACGTTCGGTACGACTTCGCCGTACTACTGTAGGCGCGATCATGAGATTGGAGTACGAACGACGTCTGGTGGTAGAGTAGAACTTCGGAATGGCACATTTGGACGACATTAGTCAGTTCTTGCCGACGACTCGGGATGAGATGCGTCGCCTGGGCTGGGACCAGGCGGACGTCATTCTCGTCACGGGCGACGCGTACGTGGACCATCCATCGTTCGGCGTGGCGATGATCGGCCGCTGGCTCCAGAAGCTGGGCTATCGCGTGGCGATTCTGCCCCAGCCCGACTGGCGCAGCGTGGACGCGTTCCGTTCGCTCGGCGCTCCGAGGTTGTTCTGGGGGATCACATCCGGCTGTATCGACTCGCGGCTGAACGACTACGCGTCGATGGGCCACCGGAGGCAGGCGGATGTCTATAGTCCGGGCGGAGTAATCGACCTGAGACCGACCCGGCCGCTGTTGGCCTACGCCGCCCGGGCCCGCGAGGCGTACCCGCAGGTGCCGATCATCCTCGGCGGGCTGGAGGCCAGCCTGCGCCGGCTCGTTCACTACGACTATATCTCGGACAAGATGATGCGCTCCGTGCTGGTGGACGCCAAGGCGGACATGCTTGTCTTCGGCATGGGCGAGCTGGCGATTGCCGAGATTGCCCGGCGGCTGGATGGGGGAGAGCCAATCAACGCGATGATGGGTATCGCGGGCACGGCATACAAGGTGATGCGCGATACCCCGGCGCCGGCGGATGCGGTGCGCCTGCCCTCGCTGGCGCAGCAGATCGAGAACAAGGCCCTGGTCATGGACGCCTATGAACAGTACCAGCGACTCGCCAGCCCTGATTGCGGATTGGAACCGACGCGAGAAGCGAATCCGCAATCCGCAATCCGGAATCCGCAATTGGCCTCCGTGGGTCGGCCTGTTGTGCAGGATCAGGATCCGGGGACCATCGTGGTGATGCCGCCGGCGAGCCCCCTGACCACGGTCGAGCTTGACGCCTTGTACGACTTGCCATTTACTCGTCAATGGCATCCGCAATACACGGGTTCCGGCGGCATTGCAGCCCTAGAGCCGGTGGAGTTCTCGATCACCACGCATCGGGGCTGCTACGGCGGCTGCTCTTTTTGCTCGATCTACTTCCACCAAGGCAAAGAGATTACCTCGCGCAGCGTCGAATCGCTTCTGGCCGAGGCCGACCGGCTCAGTGCCGACCCGCGCTTCCGCGGCACGATCAGCGATCTCGGCGGGCCGACGGCCAATATGTACGGCACGAACTGCATGAAAGAGCAGGGATGCTCCCGCCCAAGTTGCGTATTCCCATCGCCCTGCAAGAACCTGAATCTCGACCTCGGTCCGCTGATGGAGATGATGGAGGCGTTCATCCGATGGAAGGACGGGCGTGGCGAGGGCGTCTCGCCCTTGAACAAGAAACACAAGGCCAGGATGGCCTCGCCACGTAGGCACGTGTATGTGGCTTCGGGCATCCGGCATGATCTGGTCTTGCACAGCCGCGAGTATCTCGATCTGCTCGTCGGGCATTTCGTCGGCGGGCATCTGAAGGTCGCGCCCGAGCATTACTGCGACCAGGTCCTGCGCCTCATGGGCAAGCCCTCGTTCGCCTCGTTCGAGGAGTTCGAGAGCCGCTTCGACGAGGCCTGCCGCCGCGCCGGCAAAGAGTTCTACCTCGTACCGTACTTCATCAGCGCCCATCCCGGCTGCACCCTCGATCACTCCGTCAAGTTGACGGAGTATCTTGTCTCGCGGTCCTGGCAGCCTCGCCAAGTGCAGGACTTCGTTCCCGTGCCGCTGACGTTGTCCACGGCGATGTACGTCGCCGGGCAGGATACCGCCGGCCGCAGGATCCACGTCCCCGGCGGACGACACGAAAAGCGACTCCAGGCGGCCCTGCTCCAGTACTATCGCGAGCCGAACGCCAAGCTCATCACCGAGCACCTGCAATCCGGCGGCCACGCCGACCTCCTGAAAGACCTGCGCCGGCTCTGGTCGAGCAATCGCCGCCGCAAGAAAAGGTAGGTGCCTGCGCCAGGACAGGATTGCCCACTTGGCCGGCATACGCGTCCCAGCTTTCGCCATGACGAATGAGTTTTCTCGTATCCCGCTATAGGCCTCCGGGTGGCAGCTTGGCGCTGCCACCCGAAGGCGGGGGAAGCAATCTCGCCGCCAGAGTCGCGGAATTCGTGAAATGCGGTACTGGCATCCTGGCGACCTCGCCGGATCGATGACCCGCCTCGAGCAGTGCGATGGCTCGGAACCGTTGACGTTCGAGTTCTTCGGGTGTTCCCGGCGTTCTCATGCATAACGAGATCGGCCGCCCATCGCCATTTCATTTAACTATTCAAAGGTCAATAATATCTGCTGGCAGCCCGCAAAGCGAGAAACGCATCAAAACCCGATGAGCCACCCGCGCGCGAACGCTGGATGAGCCGGATCTCTGCCGGGAAAAACTGGCGATTTTCGGGAGCGAATGCCGATAGAAGGGGTGAAAACCGTTTCATCTTTTTCTCCGGCGTCGTTGCGTGAACGGCGCCTTTTTTGTCGGCGGGGGAAGGTCTGCGCGGGCATTCGGGGTCCGGCCTGCAAGCGGCTCGCGGATACAGATATTACTGGCCGTAATTTGCGCGAATCCGTCGGTCCCGGGTGTTGGCGCGTTTGTTGCCGTCCAGGAGGAACACGGTCTATCGCTGCCGCGATTCGGCGAGTGCGTCGGGGTCATCGGTGGGGATTTGCCAGGCGAAGATTGGGTACTGCGGGCCGGGGCCGATGGTCCAATAATCTCCACTCTTGGGCTGCGGTGAGAAGTCCCAGCCGGCGCGGATAAATGTGGCGGGTGTCTGCAAGAGTGTAGTGGGCAGGCCGGTTCCGCCGGCACTGGTGGTCACGCTGCTGGTCTGGATGTCCCAGAAGGAGTTTTCGACGATGCAGTTCGGCTCATTGACGCCTACGAGCCCGCCTGGGTCTGTGCGGCCGGTGACCGGGCCGGCGCTGTAGCAGTTGCGGATCGCGCCGGGGACGCTGCCGCTGTCATCATGGCAGGGGCCGTTGTAGGCCGCGAGTCCGCCGATGATGAGGTCGCCTTCTGCGGCTGTAGTCGAATAGCAGTTCATCACTGTTGCGCCTTCGCTGACGCCGATGAGCCCGCCGACGTAGGACGATCCGGCGGCGAATCCCCTTGCCGAGGACCACTCGACGAATGTTGACGTGCAGGCGCCGGCCAGGCCGCCCACGCGGCTGACCCCGGCGACATTCGCGTCCGCGGCGCAGTCACGGACCTCCGCGTCCCAGCCGCACAGCCCCACGAGGCCGCCGATCGAGTACTGGCCGCGGACTTCGGCCTGCGCTGTGCATCCTGTGATTGTGGCGTAGCTCCAGCCGACGAGTCCGCCCACGGCCATGGCGCCCCGCACGCGGCCTCCTTCCACGCGACATCCGGCCACGGAGCCTGTTCCCAGGTGTCCGACCAGGGCGCCAACGGAGATTCCGGTCGTGGCCTCGACATTGGGATCGACCAGGCACAGATCGCGGACGCCGCCGTTGAGGGCGCGGATGTGCCCGAAGAGCCCCACTCTGTTGCAGCCGGGAGAAATACAAGTAAAGTGCAAAATCCTCCTGCCCGCTCCGTCAAAACTCCCGCGGAAGGGGATTGTCGCGTTACCGATCATGTACGCGAGGTCGCGCGGGACATCGGCCATATCGATATCGGCCGTCAGTCTGAAGTGGGCGGTCCAGTCGTTCGGGTCCGCCGCCAGCGCGAGCAGGTCGCCCGCGGCGCCGATGAGGTAGGGGTCTTCTCGCGTGCCGCTGCCGCCGCTGTAGCTTGCATAGCTCCGCGAGGTCGCCGCGGGCAACAGCAGCAGGGCCATCAGGAGAACAGCCCGCATGGACTGTCCCAGCCGCGAGCCGTCGCTCCACTTGTGTGGTTTGCTGGTCACTGTCCACCCATCGAACGGCGTCAATAGCTCCGCCCAAAGGCCTATCTGCGCAGACACCCATCTCTGCCATCCGGGCGAGTCCGTCGCTTCCATGCTTGTCACATTTGCATCTGTGTATCTGTGATGCTATTCTATCATCGGGTCTGATGTTTGTCCAGAGCTTTCGCTTCGCTTGCATCGGGCGATCTCAGCGATGTGCGAAAAATCACTGAAGAAGGACAAAACCGTAATGAAACCGTAACATGGGGGTGGCACAGTACGCATATGCAAGACCGGGAACGTGCCATGTCGTCGAGCGAATCAATGAAATACTGAACTTGTGGAAAGGGGCCGGTTTTCGCAGGGGATCGACGCAATGATTTGCCGCCCGGCGCGTCTATAGTACTATAGTGCCGAAGCACCGGAACCGTGTGGATAGCATGGATTAGGACAGGAAGGGCCTGAGAGTGAGAAAGCTTCGCATACTGATCATCCTTGTCGTCGTGATTGCGGTCGCGGGCCTGGCGGGGGCCTTTGTCGTACGCAAGCGGGTCGCAGCCGGCAAGAAGCCCACCATAATCCGCGCGGAAGAGGTCCGGCCGGGAGAGCTGATCGAGTTCGTCAGTGCCCCGGGCGAGATCGAGCCCAAGAGCAAGGTCGAGATCAGCGCCAAGGTCTCCGCCCGCGTGGTGGCTCTGCCGTATGACGAGGGCGACATGGTCACCAGGAGCGATCCGAACGCCAACCCGCCGGCGCCGGCGTCGTTGCTCGTGCAGCTCGATTCCAAGGATTTGGAGAGCCGACTACTCGAGGCCCAGGCCCGCCGGGCAGCACAGGCCGCCGGGATTGAGGCGGAAAAGGCCAGAATCGCCGGCCAGAAGGCCAGTCTTATCGGTACTGCCGCCACGCTCGAACAGGCGAAAACGAACCTGGAGCGACAGACCAAACTGCTCACGACGAATGACATCAGTCAGGCGGAATTCGATACGGTGCAGTTGAAGTTGGACGAGTTGCAGGCCCAGTCCAACGCGGCCAAACGCACTCTTGAAGCGGCGGAGCTGAATCTCCAGGTGCTGGAGCACAATCTCGAAGCGGCCGACGCCGGCATCGCCCAGGCGAAGGAGAATCTCAGTTATACCACCATCACCTCCCCAATCGATGGGGTCATCACGCGTCTCAACGCGGAGGTCGGCGAAATGGTCATGACCGGGACCATGAACAACCCCGGCACGGTGATCATGGAGGTCGGCGACCTGTCCCAGATGCTCGTGGTGGCCCAGGTGGACGAGGCGGATGTGGGCAAGCTGGAGATCGGCCAGAAGGCAAAAGTGTTCGTCGATGCCTTCGCGAACTGCGAATTTACGGGAAAGGTGTACAAGATTGCGTTGTCCAACGACCTGTCTCGGCAGGGGACGAAGTATTACCGGACGGAAATCCTGCTGGACGCGACGGCGCAAAGGCTTCATTCCGGCCTGACGGCGAACGTGGACATCGAGACCCGCAAGCACGGGGAGGTGCTGGCGGTGCCGTCGCAGGCGGTCATGACGCGCGAGATCGAGAGCCTGCCGCTGGGGATTCGCGACAAGTCGCCCCACATGGACAAATCCAAGACCTTTGCGACCATCCTCTTTCGGTACATCGAGGGCAAGGCGGTCATCACGCCCGTCAAGATCGGTCCGAGCAATCTGACCCACACGATCATCGAGGCCGGCGTGGAGAAGGGCGAGAAGGTCGTCGTCGGGCCGTACAAGGAGCTGGAGAAGCTCAAGCACGATCAGATCCTCAAGGATGAGCGCGAGGCCAAGGCCGAGGAAGATGCGAAGAAGGGCGCCAAAAATACCAACGACGTGAACGATGCAAGAAAAGTCTGACAAAATCGTAATACGGCTGGAAGACGTGATGCGCGTGTACAAAGTGGGCGTCGAGCGCATCCACGCGCTGGACGGCGTGAGCCTGGAGCTGCGCGAGAACGAGTACGTGGCGATCATGGGCCCGTCCGGCTCCGGCAAGAGCACGCTGATGAACGTGCTGGGCTGCCTGGACCGGGTGACCGGCGGCTGCTACGAATTGGACGGGCAGAACACCACCGGCATGAGCGACGCCGCCCTGGCCCGCGTCCGCAATGAGCGCATCGGGTTCGTGTTCCAGTCCTTCGAGCTGCTCAGCCGATCAAACGCTCTCAGGAACGTGGAGATGCCCCTGATCTACTCGCGTGACGGCTGGTGGTCGCGGCGCAAACGCGCCACCGAGATGCTCCAGCGCGTCGGCCTGGGCGACCGGATCAAGCACCGCCCGAACCAACTCTCCGGCGGCGAGAAGCAGCGAGTCGCCATCGCCCGCGCCATGATCTGCAATCCGAGCATCCTGCTGGCCGACGAGCCGACGGGCAATCTCGACAGCAAGACCAGCGAGGACATCCTCGCGCTGTTCGACCAACTCTACGCGGAGGGCCAGACGATCATCCTGGTGACCCACGAGGAGAGCGTGGCCCGGCACGCCAGGCGCATCATTCGCATGAAGGACGGCCGCATCTTCACCGACCTGACGGCCGAGGAAGACCAGGCCAGGAGACTCGATTTGACTGCCGTGCTCGGGAAGGTGACGAAATGAAACCTGTGCTCACCATACTCAAGACCATCCTCGGCATATTTCTGGCCTTCTTCCGGCTGTTCTACCAGAGCATCTACCTGGCGCTGGGCCAGATCTGGGTGAACAAGACGCGGTCCGTGCTGACGACTCTGGGCATCGTGATCGGCGTCGCCTCCGTTACCGCGGTGATCGCCGCGCTCACCGGATTGAAAGCCAAAATCCTGACGCAGGTGGAGACGCTGGGGACAAACACGATTTTCATCTCGCCGAGGGTGCCCGACCGCGGGCGGCTCCAGCACGCCGGCTGGTGGCAAATGCGATTCCGGCCGGAGCAGATGGACGGCCTGCTCGATCACTGTCCCTCCGTCGAGGCCCTCAGCCGTATGGGCGGCGTCGGATGGCGCACTGTCAAGTACGGGGAGCAATCGGTGGATCGCGTGGAGGTCCAGGGCATCGAGCCGGACTTCCACAAGATCGAGCATCGGCCCGTCGTCCTGGGCCGCGTATTCTCCCCGATCGATGATATGCAGGTCCGCCAGGTCTGCCTGATCGACCCGAAGCTGCGGGACAAGCTGCGCCTCGACCGTGACTGTATCGGCGAAACCGTTCGCATCGGTTACCATGCGTTCCGCATCGCCGGCGTGATCGAGTCCCGCCCGCAGATGAACTTCGGCGAGTCCAGCCAGGAGAGGTACGAACTCTTCGTCCCCTTCAAAACGCTCGAAAAGCTCGGTGAGCCGTTCATGTGGGCCATGGCCACCGGCAAGTCCGCCGAGACGCTCGAAGAGGCCCAGGCGGAGATCAAGTTCTTCCTGCGTCGCACCCGCACCATTCGCCCGGGCGAGCCCGACACCTTCCGCGTCGAGTCGCTCCAGAGCGCCCTGGAGACGTTCAACAAGATCGCCGTGATCGTCACCATGGTCGCCGGCGGCATCGTCGGCATCTCCCTGCTCGTCGGCGGCGTCGGCATCATGAACATCATGCTCGTCTCCGTCTCCGAGCGCACGCGCGAGATCGGCCTGCGCAAAGCCGTCGGGGCCAAGCGCTCGGCGATCCTCACGCAATTCATGATCGAATCGGTCACGCTCTGTTTCGTCGGCGGGCTCGTGGGCGTCGGGTTCGGTCAATTGCTGACCATGGCCATCGCCAATATCCCGCAGGTCAAGCTGGACCTGGCGCATATCCCCCTGTGGGCGATTGGCCTGTCCTTCAGCTTCGCCGGCATCGTCGGCATCGTCTTTGGAATGGTCCCGGCGATCAAGGCCGCACGGTTGGACCCTATTGAGGCGCTCAGGCATGAATAGACGCTCGCTCTCGGCACGCACCCGGTCGATCATCGTCCTATTGTCCCTTGTTAGCGTGACAGCGGGCTGTCGAAATCACGCGGATCGTTACGGCCTGCGCGAGATCGGCCGCTCGCCGCAGGAGATCCAAACGATCCAGCCGCTGCAACTGAAGGAATCCGAGCCCAACGAAGCCCCGGCCGAGCCGAACGAGCCGCCGCCGGCCACGCTCGATCTGTCCCTGGAGCAATCCCGCGCCCTGGCCCTGCAGAACAATCTGCAACTCAAAGCCGACCTGATCAGTCCGGCGATCGCCGACGCACAACTCAGCGAGGAAGAGGCCAAGTTCGAATCCTCCTTCTTCGCAAACCTGACGGCCAACAAGTCCGACCAGCCCTCCGTAGGCTTTCAGGACCAGATCACCGGCTCCAAACGGGAGTCGCTTGGAGCGGATCTCGGCGTGCGGGTGCCGCTTCGCACCGGCGGCACGGTGTCGTTCAGTGCCGCCGATCAGTGGACGGAAACGAATGCTTTTGCGACTCAATTTAACCCTTATTATACCTCGTACTTGTCCGCCTCCATCAGCCAGCCGCTCTTACGCAACGCGGGCCAGCGGGCCAATACGTACTCCATCCGCCTCGCCGCCTACAATCGCGACATCGTCAGTGCACGCACGAAGCTGGAGATCATCAACGTTCTGGCTGCGCTCGACCGTGTCTATTGGCGTCTCTATGCGGCCCGGAGGGAATTGGAGGTTCGTCAGCAGCAATATGATCTCGCCCAGGCGCAGCTTGAAAGCGCCCGGCGTCTGGTGGAAGCGGGGCAGCGCCCTCCGGTCGAAATCATTCGCGCCGAGGCGGGTGTCGCTCAGCAACTCGAAGCCATCATTGTGGCCGAGAACAATCTGCGCGACCGCGAACGGGAGTTGAAGCGGGTGATCAACCAGGCCGCCTTCCGCATGGAAACGCCCACCGTTGTTGTCCCGACAACGGAGCCCGATCCTGTTCTCTACGAGCTGGATCGCCCGCGATTCCTCCGCACGGCGATGGAGGCACGCATGGAGTTGCTCGAACTTGAACTCCAAATCCTCCAGGACACCAGCACGGTCGACTTCATGCGTAACCAGAAGCTGCCTCTGGCCACTCTCGAATACACCTACAATGTCCCGGGGTTTGGGGGCTCCCAGAGCGACGATCTCGAAATGCTCTTCAACGCGGATTTCAGCGCCCACGTCGGCCGGCTGCAAGCGGTGGTTCCACTTGGCAACGAGGCGGCCAAGAGCCGGCTGCGACAGGCGATCTATCAGCGCCGCCAGCGACTGGCCACGCGGGCCGACCGAGCGGAGTTGATCAAGCTCGAAGTCCTCAACGCCGCCGACCAGGTCGAGGCCAACTGGCAGCGGATTCTCGCCGCACGCCAGACCTCCATTCTCAACGGGCGCCTTCACGAGGCCGAGCAGCGTCAGTTCGAGCAGGGCCAGCGCACCAGCACGGAGGTCCTCGATGCCCAGACGCGGTTCGCCGACGCCCAGAGCTCCGAGATCCTCGCCCTGACCGAGTACCAGATCGCCCTGGTGGACCTGGCCTACGCCACCGGCACGCTCCTCGGTGCCGACAAGATCCGCTGGGAGCCGATCATCCCCGAGACGGACGTCGAGTGATAGCCGCCCATCGAGCTCCGGAAGTGCGACTCTTGACCCTCGAAATCTCCAAGTGCAGATGCCGCGTCCATCCGTTCAGACATGAGGATCCCGGCTCCTGTTATCGATGCCTCGCCCATGCCAGCGCCTCCGGCCGGCAATTCCTCGCTCGCTTCCAGCACTGTAGAATAGCCTCCTCACTGCGCCCGGCAAGATTCGAACTTGCGACCTCCGGTTTAGGAAACCGATGCTCTATCCTGCTGAGCTACGGGCGCAACGTATTGCAGAACTCCACTCGATTACTGAACTGTAGATCAGGTTGTCAATCAGGACAACACCGAACTCCAGAAACTCAAACGAGTCTCCACTCACACTACACAGAACGGGTCTGTACGGCAAGAAGATTCGAGGGAAGTTGTCCTGCTTCGGCGCCGACGTGCGATTTTTTCGCTTTTCCTGCGTCTTTCGTATCCTATCTCCGCGTCTTTGACGGTGATAGGATAGGAGAAGGCTGATGGATCGAGATCCGGGTGGGCGGGTCTTCCGCGGACATCCGCCTGAAACAGACTGTGGACGTGAAGTAGAAGGCATCGATTTCCCATCGACGATTGAAGGAGATGTATTATGGAACATCTGTCGGTGCTCATTGGGTTCTTATGCTGTTCTTTGTCGGCTCATGCGGAGCTTTCGTTGAAGGAGGTCCGCACGGCCTCGAACAATGTCCTGGTGGCCTATTTCAAGAGCACCGTCATCCAGGCGGAGGAAGTCAACACGGTCACCGTGTCGGCCTGGAAGCTCAATGGCCAACCCGTGACGGCCATCCACAAGTTCGTGACCGAGGCGGATGCCTGCGATCATCATATCTATTTGCAGGTGCCGCCGCTGGTCAACGGAACGAGCTACACGCTGCGGACGCCCCACGGCGATAAGACCTTCGTGTTCGATGACAGCAAGATATTCTGCGAATCCATCAAGACCAATCAGAATGCATATTGCGCCTTGTCGAAGGTTCGGTACGCCAATTTCGCCATCTGGCTTGGCGACGGCGGGAGCAAACAAATCAGCGGAGACCTTCCGACGTACACGGTTTTCAAGGCATTCACCGGCGATACGGTGGCGCAGGGAACGCTTCGAGAGGTCGGACAGGACGCCTCATCGGGTGATTTCGTGTACCGGATCGATTTGTCGGCGGTTCCCGAAGGCGGGCCCTACAAGATCGCCGTGAGAGGCTACGGCTGCTCCTATCCCTTCGGGGTGGGCGGCGATTTCTCTCGCCGCCTCGGCTATGTCTCTTTCCGCTCGCTGTACCATCAGCGGTGCGGCTGCCCGATCCAGGCGCCCTATGCGTGGGACATCAAGATGAAACCGTGTCACACCACGATTTACGATACCAACGCGCCCATTGGAGAAGCGCGTCTGAGAGTCCAGGGAAATGAACCCAACTTCACCGCCTACGGCGGCTACCACGACGCTGGCGACGCCGACCGCCGCACCTACCACATGGATGTGACGGCGACGCTCCTGACGACTTATGAGGCATTCCCAACGTGTTTCACCGATGACCAGTTCAACATTCCGGACAGGTTCGATGCTCAATACAACGTCTTGGGCAAGGGCAACAGGATACCCGATATCATCGATGAGGCCGAATGGGGCGCGATGTTCTGGGAATACATGCAAGAGCCCTCCGGTGCGATCCACTGGGGCACGGAGACGTACCAGTATTCGCCCTTCACGACCTACGACAAGGAAACCAAGCTCTTCGGCACCGAGGTGCTCGATACCCGGACGGCCGGGTTTGCCGCCGGCATGTTCATGCACCTGGCCCGGGTCATAAAACCCTACAAACCCCAGCGCGCCGGGGAATTGCAGAAACGTGCGGATATGGCCTTCAGGGCCGCGGGAGATCGCGTTCGCGCCACGCACAAGCTCTACTATGCGGTGCAGAAGTATCTGCTCACCGGAGACGAGGCCGCTCATCGAATGGTGAAAGACCTGTCGAACGAGGCGAGCGCGTATGCCAACACCTACAACGGCGCTCCAGAATCGTTCGCTTCCAACGGCTGGTTGGCCTCTTTCTTCTTCTCGTACATCATAGAGAAAACCGACCTACCGACCCGAATGTTGTCCAGCGGTTCAAGGCGGCCATCAAAGCGGCCGCGGACAAAGAGATCGAACACCTCGGCGCCAATGCATACCCGGTCGGCACGCCGATGAATCTCAGGTGGTGGGGAAGCAACGCAGCCCAGGGACAGTATGCCTATCCCTGTCTGCTGCAATGGGCTTTGACGAAGGAACAGGAATATATCGACGCCGCAAGCCAGCTTATGGACTATGTCCAAGGTCTCAATCCAATCGGCAAATGTTACGTCTGCGGCATTGGCTTCAATCGCGTCCACAATCCCCATGATCGGGAGTCCGCTTATACCAAGGAGAAAGGCTGGGGACCTCGGCCGGGGATTCTCGTCTTCGGACCGGGCGGACGCGGCCGGGGCGTATCGCTTCCTGATGTGACCACGCTGGCCCGAGAACGCCGGTACATCGATAATCTGCCTTCGATCCAATGGAACGAATTCACCGTCTATCAGAGTCTGTGTTTTCCCGCCGCGGTCTATCCGGTACTGGCGCAGGGCGGCACGTGGGACGAGACTAGAGATCCGTTTGCCACGCAACAGAAGTAGTCTCCGCATAGCGGGAGAAAGCAATGACTCAGAGAAAAAGTCGCATCTGGTTTCCTGGGTCCTCTCTGGCCGTTCTGATCGTGTCTGCGCCGGCCTGGGCGAAGATTCCCATGCGTTCCCACGATGAAAGCTAGCGGCTCTTGAATGAGGTCGTGGGCGTCGCTCTCTTATCGGTGGAGTCGTCACCGACACACTTTTTAACGGGATTCTAACGCAACGCTGATTCAGCCCTAACAGCGGCAAGGTACTCATGGGCGCCTGTTTGTGAAGTGCTCCTCATAATGGACGTGAGGATGCCCGATGTATTGCCGGTTTTTGAAAGGCGCTAAGTAGGTAGCCATAAATAATTTGACAGTGGGGCGACTTCTGGTAACCTCCTGAGAAAGGGGGTTGACCATGGATCAGTTCCGGTTGACACGCAAACAACGTCGCGAGCTTCAACAGACCTTGAG
>Ga0214473_10001482_pt1 | contig 30828 bp, 25 predicted proteins | sample RVTome_7_FD_203509 | JGI IMG/M metagenome (GOLD analysis project Ga0214473, IMG submission 203509) | Soil microbial communities from uranium-contaminated site in the Upper Colorado River Basin, Wyoming, United States - RVT98D197 | ecosystem: Environmental > Terrestrial > Soil > Contaminated >...
TGCTGGAGCCGATCGGGAATATTCCCCCGACGGAGTTCGAAGAGGTATATTATCGCAGTGGAAAAGCGCAGGTCCACGTGGCCTGACTCAACAAAAACAGTCTCCGGGAAAACCGGGGCGGTTCAAATTCGAATTGTTGATGAATATTATGGGGTAGTCCTTATCAAGTAACCCGAAACCGGAAACAAAACGATCTTCGAGCGAATCTTTGAACGTGAAAATTCCGATCTCTTCGAGTGCATGCCGCCAAGCCTTGAAGGCTGTCTCGCAGCTTTGAAACTGAAACTGTCGCTCAATAGTGATGCCAAGGTAGTTGCGACAATTACCTGCAAGTTCGTCGGGTTCAAGCGGACCGGCCACCAAGTCTCCAAATCCCACCCTGCTCGCGGATACGTCCTGCATCAGGTATGCAATCGAATCTTGATATGTCTGTGCGAGTCTCATTTTCTGATATGTATTGGGAGAGAAGCGCTCTAATTCGTCGGATGGAAGGCGCCTGAGTCTTCCCTTTGGGTCCTGTAGGTCAGGCGGAACGGGGAAGAAGAACACAGCCAAGGTGATCTTGAGGTATCTGTAAGCTAAGTCCTCGAGCTGGGCATAAGATGGTGATGCCTGTCCTTGCTCCCAGCGTTCGATTTCCTTAGGATCCTTCTTCATCTTGCGCGCCAGTTCCTTGACACTAAGCCCCGCTCTCTTACGCGCCCAAGTTAGCACCTGTGGGTTTATGTTAGTTTGCATCGGCCCTCATTTCAGTTGCGCTTTGTCAAGTTGTAGCCTCTCTTGACGCACCCGATGATAGACACCCACGTCGAGAATGTCAATCTCATTTTGGCCGGCTGTCCCACAGCTTCTTGCGGGAGCCGCTGGCCTTTGTACGTCGCACTTCAACTCCGCTCAGTGTGACGTTATCGGCGCCCGCAGCGCGAAAAAACCGGCTCGACCCCCGATCGACCACCAGATCGCGCGTCTAGCAACCGTAGGTCGAAACCCCCGTGGTTTCGACATCGGCGAAGCCGATTCTTTACCTCACCCCTCCCAAAAACACCACCGCTCCCCCGCAAAATGCGCTCGCACTTGCACCAGTAAAGGACCGTCCCCATGGCCGTCAGCACAAAACAGACCGCCGCCAACTATATCGGCGTACGAATCACCTCCAACGCATGCCGGCCCCGTAATCACCATCGATTCTATTAGGTGAACACAAAAATACCCAAAACGAACCCATTTCCACGCGCCCCCGGTGGGGTGGCCCGGACATTTGTCCGGGTTTCGTGGCGACAGTACTCTGTGTGAGACCCGGACGAACGTCCGGGCCACGCTGAAGAGGTTCACTCCCGGGCCGACGAGGGCGTCTGCCGCCCACGAGAAAGAGACAAGCTCGCCCGTCAGATCTCCTTCGACAGTTCCACCAGCCGTTTGTACGGGATCGCCAACCAACTTTCGGCGACGAAGGCGCCGTTGGCCATACTGATCATCGACACCTTGGCCGCCACCTCTTCGTCGGGCGCTTCATAGATGGCCATGAAGTCATAGGTGCCCAAAAGCGCGTAGTGGGCGATGAACTTCACTTCCGGGCACTTCTGCTTGACCTGCTTGAGCCAGGAATGACCCATCTCCTCGCGCTCGCTCATCCGCGACGCCGCCTCCGGCGCCAGCTTGGTCATTAGTATAAATGTCTTCATATCGCGAGTCCTTTCGTTTGCCTGCCGAATCAAACGTCCGATGACGCTCCCGCCGACCGTCCGCCGGGGTAGCATGGGCCGATCTTCTTCGATAGCGGCTCGGTTCGAGATATATTACAAGATATAAAAGACTCTCACCACCGCGCCAACAGAAAAGTGCGCGATGATTCGACCCCGCCAAGTTTTTTTCAAGTGATCCGATAAAAGATATTGACAACTGCTCAAATGGGCAGTATGGTGATACTGGCGGCAACGGCAAGGAGGCCGGGCGTGAAAGGAAGTACCGTGATTGCCGGAGTAGATTGCAGATGTTAGGACGCATGGTATGAAAGCGAAACTGACCGACAAGCAACGCTCGGTGTTTGAGTTCATCCAGCAGCAGATCCGAGAGCGCGGGCACTCCCCCACCATACGGGAGATCGGGAAGCGCTTCGGGATCAGTTCCACCAATGGGGTCCGGCTGCATTTGTCGGCCCTGATAAAGAAGGGTTACCTCACGAAGCATCCGCTAATCTCCAGAGGGCTGGAGTTGACCCAGTCGCTGGTGGGTGAGGTCGGGCGGCTGCCGCTGGTCGGCTCGGTGCCGGCCGGTGCGCCTATCGACGCCGTGGAGAACCATGAAGGTGAGATCGCCGTCGACAAGAGCTTTCTCCCCAAGGGGGACACCTTCACGTTACGAGTGACCGGCGACTCCATGAAAAACGCCGGGATTCTCGATCGGGATTTCGTGATTGTCCGCAAGCAACAGGTGGCGCGGCCGGGCGAAATCGTAGTCGCCATCATCGGCGGCGAGGCGACGGTCAAGCGCTACTTTCCCGAGGGCAAACAGGTCCGACTACAGCCGGAGAACGACGCTTTCGAACCGATCATCGTGAACAAGCACTCCGGTGATTTCATGATTGCGGGGAAAGTGGTCGGCCTGATGCGGCGTATGGACTGACGACAACCGGCCCTGGTGCAGTCAAACCTGATTCCCGGCAAACGAGCGCCGCGCGACCGGCCTTTCCGGTCCGCCGCGCGGCATGGCTGCACTCAATTAGGAGCCAGAAATCTATTGGCCGGAGGGCGCCTGCTCATCGGACTTGATCAGTTCCAGTTCGATCATCACCGTAACCATGTCCCCCACCACCAGTCCGCCGCCATCGAGGGTTTTGCTCCAGTTTACGTTGAAGTCTTGCCGGTTGATTTCCGTCTCAGCGGAGAAGCCGGCCCTGACGTTGCCCGACGGGTCATTGAGCGTACCGTTGAACTCGCAGTCAAAGGTGACTTCTTTGATCACGTCCCTGATATTCAGCATGCCGGTAAGCTGAAAGCGGCCCTTTCCTTTGTCCATGACCTTCTTCGACTTGAAGCTCATGGTCGGGTACTTCTCGACATCGAAGAAGTCCGGACCCGTGAGGTGGCCGTCGCGCTTCTCGTCATCGGTGTCGACCGAGGCCATCTGAACCGCCACCTCGACCGAACCGGTCTCGACATTCCCGCCGTCGAACTGGACGGCGCCTTCAAACTCGCCAAACTGACCCTTGACCTTGGCTATGACCATATGCCGCACCGAAAAGCCGACTGAGCTGTGGACTTTGTCGACGTTCCAAGTAGCGGCGGGGGCCGACAGAGCCAGGATCAGTATGAGCGCCGTGGCGGTGAAGAGTTTTCTACACATTCTGCATTCCTCCAAGTCGTTAATGAATCCACTTATTTGTAGAGTGAAACACTCCATGTCATGAAAGGTTCCTGCGCACTAGGGACACTGTCCGGGCGAGGTTACTGGCGCACATTGATATCCAATTGCAGAGCAGGTGCTTACGGCCAATCGCTAAAGTTACAAATGATACCACGAATCCGGTGAGATTGCCACAACTGGCCGCCGACCAAAAAAAGAGCGGAGCCGAAGCTCCGCTCGTATGATTCAATGTCGGATCAGTTTAGGCTGCTGCGGGTGCCTTCCGACGACGCAGAATCCAGACGGTCGAGCCAATCAGGAGCAGAGCCAAGACTCCCAATCCGTAGGTGGTCATGGAGGGGATAGGGTCACACCAAGTGTTTGCCTGAATGGTCGTAATGGTCTTGGCTCCTCCGCCGGGGTTGCTCAAGACGATGACTTCCCAGCCGGGCTGGGGGAAGATCTGACCGGTGACGACCTTGTGACCGGCGCTGTCGACCGCTGTATACCAGTCTGAGCCATAGGCTCCACCAGCCGTGTAGCCGATCACGTCGTTAACCGTCAGGCCAGCGCCGCCCTGTATGACAACATGGAAGTTCTTCATGTTGAGCAGAATATGATAATTTCCGATTCCGATCCAAACGGTGGCGCCGTTCGCGACCCCCAAGTTGATCGGATCGTCACCGTCATACGGACCACCGGTCCAAGGGGGGTTCTCATTCAGTGGCGCTCCTCCCGGATCAGTGGTAGCAGTGAAAACGGTATCCTGAAAATCCTTGTCTTGTGCCGTGACGATCATCGGCAAGACGAGCAGCAGAGCTGCCGTGGTGATAAGTAGCTTCTTCATGATATCCTCCGTTTTGTCTTTTTGCACTCCCTGCGAAGTGCTGAGCACTATGAGCACATCAAAGTTGACCGGCGCGCGTTGAAGCACGCGCCGGCCAACAAATCAAAGTAGCCTAGGCCACCGCGCCTGCCCTCTTACGACGCAGGACCAAAACGGTGGAAGCGATCAGCAGCAAGGCCAGCAGAGCCAGACCGTAGGTGGTCATGCTGGGAATCGTATACACCGGGGTCACGATCAGGGTACCGACCATCGCAGGATGGAAGTTGCATTTGTACCCGTATTGACCTATCACGGTGAAGCGCTTACCCCAAGACCCCCCGGCAAGGATATTGCCGGAGTTGAATGCACCGGAAGTGTCCGTGACGGTGTGCGTGACGGCGTCCGAATTCGTCCAGGTGACTGAGTCGCCCTGAGTGACGGTCAGGGTGCCGGGGACATAAGTGTTACCGGTCATGTTTACTACATGATTCGCGCCCATGGCCATCGGCGCTACAAACAATGCTACGATCACGATTGCTAGGAGCTTTTTCATGATGTACTCCAAGTCCTTATTCCAAATACACTGTTAGCATGGGTACCATGTACCCGTCAAAGTTGTCAAAGGTCGCTGGGCCGATCGCAATCGGCGAGCGACTAAGCGAAGAACAGACTTGGAGCAGGGGGGCCGCGTCCGTCCGGGACGAGGTAGAATTTTTGACGATAGATATACGACGTGGGATCGCTGACCCACGTCGAACGGCCGGCGGTGACGATGCGACGCCGCGCGCCGACCAGTTTGATGGCTGTCTCCAGGGCCAGGGCCAAAATCGACGCCGCCAGCACAATGACTACGGAGATAATCAGGAAACCGAAGAGGGCCGCCAGACCGTGCAGGAAGGGGCTTGACAGCGATGCGCTCTCAAAGAACCCGTGGACCAGACCAAGCTTGATCAGACCAAGCTCGAAGACGACCCACAGTAGCGCCACTATGAAGGGATTGAAGCCCCACTTCCGACGCGCCAGCCCCACACTCATGCCGAAAAGACTGAACAGCAGAGTACCGCCGAGAATCTTCGGCAAGGCCGCGAACGGCGCCGGCAGCAGGGCATCGACCAACAACACCGAGAAGTAGGCCAGCCCCAAGAAGAAACCAAGACGCAGCGCCTCCATCACGTCGGCGCGAATCATGCGGAAGAGGAAGGGGGCCAGCGCGATGAAAGAAAGATACCAGTAGGCTGGAAAGAGACCTGCTACCAGCAACAACAGCGCGGAGGTTCCGGCGAAGAGGAAACTCTCGGCCCATACCGAGCCGCCTTTGACCAGACCGGACAGCACCCGACGACCGACGTCGACAGCACGAACGCCGCGCCTGACACGCACTCGCTTCGCCCGACTGATGTAATCGGTCAAAGGCTGTACGACATTTCGTATCACGGTCGGATGCAACCCGGTTCCCTTTCCGAAACCCAATCTAATCTCAAACGTCGAGTGAATGCACATCCACGTTGCATATCGGCGATGACGGCCGAAGTATCGGTGAAATACAATACGGCCTAATTCATTATGAAATTAACATTTAGGCGTCGGGCTGTCAAGCCTTTTCTGGCGCTTTTCTTGCGCTTGACCACCGTGTTCGAGACGCGAGTTCTGCGCCCGGATGCTAACAGCGTTCCGGCATTACGACAGAGTAGCCCATGTCCCGTCCAGTTTTGGATTGACAACAGCCGGGCAGGTTTTAACTTGAAGTTGACTACCAGTCAAGCCAGCTTGGCGGCCGGCCAAGCCGGTTGCCCAAAGCCTGATAAGGCCGACCGGCGAGAGGTCGGCTTTTTAATTGTGTCGTAACCAATAAGTTAGTGGCGCTGATTAAACCGTCAGATTACCGTGCCGCGCCGTTCGTCCGGTTGTCAAACAAGAACGAGCCCCGTCCAGGTGGCCTTAGACGGGGCTCTTCTACGGCGGTGACGCTGGGAGTCAGGCCCCCACGCCAACTCAACCATCGCGTGCGACTCGCGACTGCGATTCAGGGTATCATTTCAGCCCGGTCCCTTTTGCTCAAACTGTCGGTTCGCCTGCCGGATGCCGCACCCGCGTCACCGCGGGCGAGGTCGATCCGCGTCATCATATTCTCCTTACCGCGCTGTCTGACCACATTCAGACAAGCCCGTGCGTCGTTCGTACCATCGGCGGTGAAATCTTAAGAGGCTGGGACCCCCACTTCCGACGCTGTCAATGTATCATGCGTCGAGGCGTTTGTCAAGCTCTTTTTGAATCGTACAATGCGAGGTAGAGATCATCACTGACCAGCGGCGCCGGCATGGACGCTCAAACGGGCGCGACTGAGTTTCACTTGCCGCCGCGGGCGCCCTTGGTGCGTTGACGAACAACTTCAAACAGACAGACGCCGGCGGCGACGGAGACGTTCAAACACGACATGGTATCCGACATCGGAATCCGCACGAGAAAGTCGCATTGTTCGGCCACTAAGCGCCGCAAGCCCTTCCCCTCGGCCCCCATGACCACCGCCAAGGGACCGGTCAGGTGGGTGTCATAGAGCGTTTGCTCGGCGCTGTCGGCGGTTCCGACCAGCCAAAGACCGGCTTCTTTCAGCGCTTTCATCGTCCGGACCAAATTGGTCACCTGTATGAACGGCAGGCGCTCGGCCGCCCCGGCTGCAGCCAACCGGGCCGCCGCCGTCAGCCCGACGGCGCGATCACGCGGCGCCACCACGGCGTGCACCCCGGCGGCGGCGGCGCTGCGCAGACAGGCCCCGAGATTGTGCGGGTCCTGCAAGCCGTCGAGAATCAACACCAACGCATCATCGTGGGCGCCGCCGACGATCTCCAGCAGGTCATCCTCCGTTTTGACCAACGCCGGCAAACCGAGATCACTGTGCCGGTGGCGGCGTTGTGAATGCGCTCGCGGCTTCTTACCCATTGCTCACATCCTGGCCCCGAGTTCAGCGCAATCATCTCCAGGTCGGGCATAAGACCCGTTTCGCGGACCGTTCAATGATCAAGCGCGGATCAACATGCTCACAAGGTATCAGCCCGATCGGTTTTGTCAAGCCACGATGCGGCGTACTGCTCACTCTGGGCAGCGCGCCTTTTTCCTTGCCCGACTCCGGCTTTTTGTCAATATTACCTGCCGCGTCGCAACGGCCAGGCAACGTTTTCGGCGCGCCGTCGACCGCCGGCGGTATAAGACGTAAACAAGGAGCTTTGCATGTCATGGACCAAACTCTCGCCGAGTCCGCTGTTGGCGGCCTTAATTCTGGTGACGATAAACTCGTGCGGTGACGATAACGGACCGACCGATACCCAGGATCTCGAACCTGGTATTGTCTGGACACAACGTAACCCCGGCACTTCGAACTACCTGGTTGACGTGACCTGGTCCGAGGCGCATGGCATATTTGTCGCGGTTGGGGACAATGGTCTGATCATGACGTCGGAGGACGGCCTGATCTGGACCCAGCGAGAAAGCCCGACGGAAGAGTATCTGCTGGAAGTCATGGCTGCCGCTTCGGCTCTGATCGCGGTGGGCGACAACGGCGCCATGCTCACTTCGCCGGACGGCGTTACCTGGAGCCAGACATCACTCGACAGCGTAAATGTTGAAGTCGGTTGGCTGCACGGCGGGGTCGCCTCGTCCGGATCGGTCGCGGTGGTGGTCGGTAAGGGCGGCGTTATTCTAAGGTCGGAAGACGGCACGGACTGGCGGTTGGCCGAAAACAGCCGGACGTCGCGGGATTTGTACGGCGTGGGCTGGTCGGATCAGCTATCGCTGTTTGTGGCCGTGGGCGGCCCGGGAACGATCATCACCTCCTCGGACGGCGACGTGTGGGACACGCTGCCGGCAGCGCCGACGACCGCCTGGCTTTATGACGTCACCTGGTCCGACGCGGCCGAGATGTTTGTGGCCGTCGGGCAGAACGGCGCTATTCTGACGTCATCGGACGGCGGCAGTTGGACGCTGCAAGAATCCCGGTTGGGCGCCTACCTTTACGGAGTGACCTGGTCCGACGACCGGTTCGTGGTGGTGGGCCAGAACGGTTTGATTCTGAGTTCGTCCGACGCTGAGGTCTGGACGCTTCGCGAGTACGGCCTGGCCGATAATCTGCGCTCGGTGGTCTGGTCGTCCGTGCACAACCGCTTCGCGGCCGTTGGCCTTTCTCAGACGGTGTTGGTCTCGACTGACGGCCTCGGGTGGCAGGCTCAGGTCACCGGAGCGGACTTCGATCTTTACGATGTCGACTGTGTGACCGGCGCCGATACCCTCTGCCTGGCGGTGGGATCGGCCGGAACCATTCTCGTCTCGGATAACGGGATCGACTGGTCGCTGCGCCGCTCGGGCGGCGATGAAGTCCTGCGCGCCGTCACTCATCGGCCCGGCGCCGCCATGTCCTGGATCGCAGTCGGTGACAACGGCCGGGTTTTGACCTCGACCGACGGCCTAGCGTGGGACAGTGTGACCGCCACCGCCAATCACCTCTACGGTGTCGCGGCCTCAGCCGATCTGTTGGTGGCGGTAGGGCGCAGCGGGTCCATCTTCACTTCCGCTGACGGCGCTCTCTGGACACGCGTCTCAGACCTCGGCACCAGTGAACACTTCCGCGCTGTAGCCTGGTCTGGAAATAGGTTCGTGGCCGTCGGTGACAGCGGCATCGTGGCGACAGCCCAGAGTGATCAATCACCTGCCTGGTCGACTATGCGGATCACGTCGGAGCCGTTCCTGGAGGGTGTATTCTGGCATGATACCATCTTTGTAGCCGTCGGCCGACAGGGAGCTATCTTCACCTCACCGGACGGCGCCGTTTGGGCCGACCAACTCTGGGATGTGGAGCCTGACCAACTCAAAAACCTCAATGCCGTGTCGTCGTCGGGATCGCTGTACATCGCGGTCGGCGACGAACTGACGATTATCTCGTCATCGGACGCGACGGCGTGGGTAGGTCGTCAGCAGGGCCTTAGCGGTTCGTTGGAAGGGTTGACCTGGACCGGCGCCCGGTTCATCGCCGTCGGCTGGGACAACCGCATCGTGACGTCGCCATAGGTCGCGGCGTATTCATTCCGCATCACTAAGAAGCACCACACAAACAACCGCCCGGCCGAGAACAGCTCTCGAGACCGGGCGGATGGTTCTGTCAGTTTGTAGCGTCGGGCTTCTACCGACTCAACCGTCTATGGACACGGCGCCGGCGGGGGACCTTGGTTGAACATGAAGTCCACCAGATAAACGAGGTCGTCGATACCGATAACACTCTGGCCGTCACCGTTGATGTCGGCCTCGATCATGCACGACGGGGCCGGCCCCTCCACAAACATATAGTCGACCAGATAGACGAGATCGGCGATGTCGAGCGAGGGTCCGCCGTCATGATTTACGTCGCCGCGGGTAATGCAGCAACAAGCATCCCCTACGCCGTCACCGTCGCCGTCGGCCTGATCGGGATTGGCCACACTGATGCAGTTGTCGCAGGAGTCACCCAGACCGTCGGCATCAGTATCCTCCTGGGACGGGTTGATAGTCGTCAAGCAGTTGTCGCACGAATCCCCCACTCCGTCGGCGTCGGCATCTTCCTGTGCGGTATTGGCCATCGTCGGACAGTTGTCGCAGCCGTCGGCGTGCGTGTCGCCGTCGCTGTCGACATTGTCGTCATGGCCGGGACAGGCGTCGCAGGCGTCGCCCACGTCGTCGCCGTCGGAGTCGGTCTGGTCGGTGTTGGCCACGGTGGGACAGTTGTCGCAGCCGTTGGGCACGGTGTCGTTGTCGGTGTCGACGTTGTCATCATAGCCGGGGCACACGTCGCAGGCGTCACCGACACCATCGGCGTCGGTGTCATTTTGATCTGTATTGGCCATGGTCGGGCAGTTGTCGCAGCCGTCCGGAACCGTATCCTCGTCGGTGTCGACGTTGTCGTCATAGCCGGGGCATACGTCGCAGGCGTCACCGACACCATCGGCGTCGGTGTCGTTTTGATCGGTATTGGCCACGGTCGGGCAGTTGTCGCAACCGTCCGGCACCGTGTCGGAATCGCTGTCGGCGTTGTCATCGTGGCCCGGACAGAGGTCGCAGGAATCCCCGACCCCGTCGAGGTCAAAGTCCTCTTGAGCGGGGTTTACGTGGCCGGGACAATTGTCGCACAGGTCGCCCACAGTGTCGCCTTCACCGTCGGCCTGATCCTCGTTGGGATCGTTGGGGCAGTTATCGCAGGCGTCACCCACGGTGTCGCCGTCGCTGTCTGTCTGATCGGGATTGTAAACGCCCGGGCAATTGTCGACGGCGTCATCCACACCGTCGACGTCCACGTCGGGATTGTGGATAGTGTAACAGTGCGGTCCGCTCCAGTCGGGGACGACGTTGCCGTAGCCGGTTCCGTAGGCCCACAGCCACAAGCCGACCGGCAGGTAATAGCTGGTGGAATCGAGACAGACGGTCTTGCCGTGCTGGTCGGCGTCGAACTGAGTCGAGATCATGAATGTGACTTCATCGAAGCCGTCCGGCATCCCGGGACCCTGCATAATAGAAGCGCCGAGGGCCACGGTATCGGCGCCCGAACCGGTAACGCCGTAATAATTGATGGAAATAATCAGGTCAAAAAAATCACCCAACCCCACCGCGGCCGTGTCGCCCACCAGCGGCGTCCAGAGAGCGCCGTCGCTCGAGTGCAGCCTGAAACCGTTGGTGAAACCTTTGAGGGGCGCTCCGATACCGGTGTTGGTCCAGCGGAGGTGAAACACGATGGGCACATCGGTGGTGAGGCTGTCGGGCGCGTACAGCCCGTCGACGTGATCGAGCGAGACGGACGCGGAGAAGAGAGGCGATGGCGATAGAATAGCGCACATGGCCGCAATCAGCAGGGTTACTCGTTTGTTCATAGGGGTCGATCTCCTGTTAGTACTTTGGCTTCGCAGACCCCGTAATATAACCGATTGTATCTCAAGGTCAATGCCGTTTTACTCGAAAAGGCGGGCTGCCGCTGCTCCGCCGGTGCAACCCTGAGTGGAGAGTTCGGGTGTCATACTTCTGATATCGACCGCTCCAATCGGTCGCTTTATTACGTGATCACTGTAACGACGCGGTTTCGCAGCAAGCGGCGTCAAACAGCTCACTGCATGGCAACGGAGATAATATGTTTGCGTGGGCAAGATTGCCCACCGCCGCCATCACCGGTCCGTTTGATCGGCCGATTCTAGCGCGCCGCTTCCGGTAATCGAACTCGGAACGCGGCGCCGCCGTCGCTGTTCATAACAAAATCCAGCATGGTCATGCCGGGCCACAACGACAGACTGGTGTCGGCCGGTCCGTAGGTGTTCCCTCCGAGATCGAACGAGGGAACACTGACCGTCACCGTGACGGCGGCCGGGACCTCCTCGAACCCGTAGCCGCCCGCGCCATCGGTGGTGGTGTCATACGAGTTAGACAGAACACCTTCCTCCGGAATCAGGAGCACCGGGACACCGGAAGCCGGCAGAGTGTCGGTCGTCGTCGGGTCGACGACGTCCACGGTCCCGGTAAGGTCGGCCGTCAACGGCGGCAACGCCACCGTGAGGGCCTGAAGATGGACTATGTCGCCGGGGTAATCGTCGGGACCGCTGCGCAGATCGTCGACGCTCGGAACCGTCACCTCCTGCGCGATGCCGGCATACCCGGCCAACTCGAACTCGAAACTGTAAAGCCCGGAGGCCAGTCGGGTGGAACCGGAGAAGTAGCCGGTGGCCACGCTGGTGTCATGGTAGGTAACGCCGCCAACCTGCCAGGATACCGCCACCCCTTCCAGAGCCGCATTGTTGAAGGCATCCACGACCACGCCGTTGACTGTTCCCAGCACCCGGTCGATGTCCCAATAGGCGGCCAGAATATTGTCGTCGAGAGGCGGCGGTCCACTGTTGAGCGTGTCGACGCTCGTCCAGTCGCTTTTGGTCAATAGGAGACGAACGCGTCGACCGCACGGCAGATCCATCGAAAAAGCGCCGTTGTTGTTGAACACTCTGATGGCGCCGTAGTGAAGCCCGGACGTCGTATACATCATTATCTTGACAGCGTTGAGATCGACGTTGTTAAGTCGCCCCGATAACGCCGAGATGGCGGGCACGCCCGGGCCGCAATCCTCGGGAAGCTGGATCTGGAGCAACTCGGCCGGCAGGTTAGTGTTGCCGACGATACGCGGTTGGACACCGCCCTGTGGGTTGTCATCGCTGCAGTGACTCAGAACCAGAGCACAGACGCCGATCGTCACGGCCAGAAATAAAGCACGGGCGAACTTTGCGGGCATCGCGAAACCTCACCAGTAAAAAGCTGTTTTTCTCACTGCCCCACCATAAAACAATCAACGGCTGTTGTCAATTAACGATATAGGCGGATGCGAGGTCTCCGCCGAATGGTCATTCGGCGGCTATTTGTACCGAAAGCGCTTGACTTTCTTGGTCGAGGTCTTTTCCAGTTCGTCGATCTGGATATCGAAGGCGGTGATCCGCTTGTACGAGGCCACCCGCTCGTTGACCTCGCCCACCACCCGGGCCATCATTTCACGCAACTGGTCACTGGGCGGAATGTTGTCGAACTTAACGGAATCCGGGACGATCAGGGCGCGCACTTCCACCCCCTGCCGCCCTTCGCGGGCGCGTCCGAACACTACTGCCTCCAACACCAAGGGCGATTCCATCAGCTTCTCTTCGAGTTCTTCGGGATAGATATTCTTACCAGCGGCCGAGACGATCAGGCTTTTGCGCCGACCGGTGATCCAAAGGTGGTCGTCCCGGATTCGTCCCAGATCGCCGGTGTGCAGCCAGCCGTCGACGATCAACTTAGCCGACTCCTCCGGCAGCCCGCGGTAGCCGGGCGTGACGTTGTCGCCGCGCACGACAATCTCCCCCACTCCGCCAGCCTCGGCGTCGTGAATGGCCACCTCGACATTGGGCAGCGGCGGGCCGACTGAGCCGAATTTGATACCGGCGGGCCGATTGACCGAGATTACCGGGGAGCATTCGGTCATCCCGTAACCCTGAATGAAGTCGATGCCCAGAAGATTGAAGAACCGGGCGATCCTCAAGGGCAGAGCCGCGCCGCCCGACACAAACATGCGCACCGATCCCAACCCGGCTCGCTCGCGCACCGACCGAAAGAGACTGCGCCCGGCCTTGAGGCGAACCTGCCAGGCGGCCGCCGAGGCCGCCAAAAGAGCATGAAACATCACGCGCCGGTACAATGGAGCCGACAGTATCTTCCGCTGAAAGGTCTGGTGAAACTTCTCGAACAGCAGTGGCACACCCACCATCAGCGTGACACCGTTGTGCGTGATGTCCTCCAGAATCTGGTTGGACTTCAATGAGCGGGCAAAGACGACGGTGGCGCCGGACATCAGGGGTGTCAAAAACCCGCAGGTCGCCTCGAAAGTGTGGTGCAGCGGCAGCACCGACAAGAAGACATCGTCGGCGCCGAAAGTCAGACACTGGTTGATGCCGTCGAGGTTGGAGAGAATGTTCTTATGCGTAAGCTCTACCGCTTTGGGAGTACCGGTGGTGCCGGAGGTGTAGATGATGACGGCCACCTGCGACGGCGGTCGCGGAGACGGCAGCGGGGAGGCGGCGGCGAGAGCGGTAAGTCCGCCCGATGAGTCATCATCAAAGCAGAACAGCCTGGCGTCTACCTGCGCCTCCTGCAAAAGCTGCCGCCCTTTGTCGGATGTGAAGACGAAACCCAGGCCGGCGTGTTTGACGATGTAGGCGATCTCGGTCGGTTTGAGGTTGATATCCAGCGGCGCCACCGTACCGCCGGCGGCCAGGATCGAGAGATAGGCCAGCGACCATTCGGGGCGATTCTCAGAGAGAATGCCTATGCCGCGTTCATCGATGCAGCTCCTGTTGACCAGCCCACCTGCTATCGACCGCACGGTCTGCCGAAGCTCGCGGTAGCGGTACTCCTTGCCTCGGCCCCCCTCATCCTTGAAAGCGACCTGGTCGGGATACCGCTCGACCGTCTGTTCAAACCTTGAACAGATGCTATAGACCGACGCGTCGCCGGTGGGTTGTGACGCCATACCGTAATTTAGAAACACAGCACGGTCAGGCAAAGGAAAAAATGTGGCCTGTCGGCATTGGCGGCAAACGGCCCCGTCTGCCCGGGAGTGAACCTCTTCACCGTGGCCCGGACGTTCGTCCGGGTCTCACACGGAGTACTGTCGCCACGAAACCCGGACAAATGGGCTTGTTGAAAAAGTCCCAATCAACGTCATCGCGAGCCTGCCGGCCACAAGTGGCTCTTAAGGGCAGGTGTGGCGATTTCGACTGTCTGCTTGGCACGACGTAATAGATTGCCGCGGTCGCCTGCGGCGACCTCGCAATGACGTATTCGAGGGTTTCTCAACACTCCCTTTCGCCGGGGTGACAGGCAAGCCTACTCGCCGCGCTGCCCGCACGTTCAATGTCGCCCTTTGAGTCGTTCAGGGTGACATTCGACCGGACAAAGAAAAACCGCCGGGGGCTTAACCACGGCGGTTATGCGAAATCATAACGTAAAGGTGGGGCTATTCTTCAACGACAATTGTCGTGCTCAGAATCAAACCGTTACCACGAGGATCGAGATCGGTGACGGCCACTACATAGTTGCCGGGCACTAACGGCACCGTGTAGCTGAAGCCTGCTTCACCGTACATGTCCGTCTCGATCGTGCCGCCACCCGGAATCTGGATGGTGTGGTCACCGAGCGGGTTGCCGGCGCGATCCTTGATCGTCACCAGCATGCGGCCGGTTTCGCCCGGACCAGGATTACCTTCCAGGGTCAGGCTGGAATTGCCGCTGAAGGCAAATCCGGTCGTTACTATCACATCAAAGCTGGCGCTTGCTCCGGCGATGTGCGAGAAAGTAACCGTCTCAATGCCGCCGATGCCGTCATCGTTAGCCCCGGTGAGCGACAGGTCCTTCTTCAGCACTTTGGACTGGATCTGCACTTCGTCCGAGGAACCCCAACACCCGTTCTCAAATGTTCCGCCGGAGACGGTGAGCATGTCATACGCGGTCCGGCCTCTAAACGCCGTACCACCCACAACCGGGTTGCCGTTGATGTCCAACCCCGTGACCGTAACATACGCTTTGGACTCGCCGTCGGCCACCATCGTGGTTGGCGCATCCTGCACTACGATCGTAGCCGGGTAGCTGGTATTGTAGAAAAAGGTGGTGCAGGCGACCGTACCTCCGGCCGTCTCAGCGTAGATCATCACAACGCCGTCGGCGGTGGGAACTTGAGTGCCTGAAATCCACTGAGACTCCGCGGTACCCTCGTGGTTCTTGGTACGTTCCTCGTGGGATTTCATGGTGCCTTCGTCGCAGGAGAAATAAACCACTTCGGAGTCATTCACCGGGTTCAAATAGATATCCGAAACAACCGCAACAACTCCGTTCGTATACGCCACGCCATTCCAGTGGGGTACGTTGCAGTTTTCAGAGCCCATAACGATGTAGGCCGGTGGACCGGCGCTCACCAATACCTGAGTGGCGTTGGACAATACGCCGCCGCACATAGCGCGAATCCTGACGGTTCCAGGTTTGGACCCTGAGTGTATGGTCGCCGACGCCAGCCCCTGGCTGTTCGTGACCGTCTCATAGGGACCCTGATCGACGGCGCCGAGATGCTCGCCGCCGCCGGGACCGTCGAGAATGTAGAAGCTGACGCTCAGACCTTCAGGCGCCGGGTTGGCGTTGACGTCGTAAACCGTCGCCCGCAACCAGGCCACCTCGATACCACCCGTCTGCGTCACCGAGAGTTGCATCGAGTCGGAGGTCAGGTAGATGAAGTCGGGCGTGGCATCGGGTGAAAGCTGCAGGGACATGTCGGCCTCGCCGGTGATGCCGTTGTGGTTGACGGACGCTTTCACATAAACGGTCTGGGCGTCATGGCCGGCCACGAACGGCACGGTCACGGAGCCGCCCGAAGTAGTGGCGGTCGAGGGGATCAAACCGAAGGCGTCCCAGGCGCCGTTGGCATTGGCGTCGAACACCAGCGAGTCGATGCCGGCCGACCAGTAGCCGTTGCCGTCGATGTCTACAAACTTCTCCCCCGCCGTGATACGGACGAGCGTGCCGTTCGGCGCCGGCTGAGCCAGGGCGTCTCGCACTGAGACGGTGACCAGGGCGGTGTCCGCTCCGTTGGCCAACAGCAGGTTTGGTGTGATCGAGATGGAGACGGCGCCGCTGGACTGTTGAGTGCTGGACACGTTGACGGCGGTCGAGGCGGTCTGACCGGTCTGACCGTTGGCGGTAGCGCTGATCAAGGCCGTACCGGTGCTGGTGGCTGTAAAGATGGTCGCCGCGACGCCGTCGGCGTCGGTGGCCGCCGCCTCGGGCGTGAAGTAGCCTGCGGTGGAGGGCTGGACGCTGAATAGTATGGTCTCAGCGCTCATGGGGCTGCCGCCGGTGGTCAAGGTTGCTTCAACCACGACCGTGGCGTTCAGCGTTACCGCCGCCGGACTGGCCGTCACGGATATGTCCACGTCGCTCGACGGCGGATCGTCGGCTTTGCTTTTGGAGTCACAGCCCCCCAGCAGCATAAGCGATAACAGCGCCAGCGCGGCGAAACACGCCGGGTGACATTTTTTAAGGGTGAACATGACTTCTCCTGATTCTATCCGTTCTGTTCTTGTTTGTCGCGTGAATCGTGATCTCGGTTCAATGTCGGTTCGCCGCTGCCCGGCGCGGCCAAACGTGAGGACCCGCATCGCTGCGGGTCCTCCGTGGCAACTTCTCCGGGTACCGAATCAACCCCCCATGGCCAAATCGTTTTCCACGATGGTCGGCGTGACGAATATCACCAGGTCACGGCTTTCGTTATTCTTGGTCCGATACTTGAAGAGCAGACCCAACACCGGGATGTCCTTCAGAATCGGCACGCCGTGCTCGCTTTCGATCTCGTCCTCGGTGGTCAGCCCGCCGATCACCGCCGTCTGGCCGTTGGCTACGATCACGTTGGTCTCGGCGTTGCTGGTGTTGATGATGACGCCGTTGGGATCGAACTCGAAAGTCGACCGCTCCGGCTTCAGATGCATCAGAATCTGGTTCTCGGCCGTGATGTGCGGAGTGACGGTCAGAATCGTGCCCACTTCCTCGAACTGAATGACGACGTTGCCGGATTCATCGAACTGCTTGACGGGGACCTTCGCCCCCATCTGAATCTTGGCCTCGTGGTTATCGATGGTGGTGATCTCCGGATGAGCGATGATCTTGCCCTTGCCGTTGCTGACGATGGCGTCAACGATGGCGGTAATGTCGTAACCCTGTCCGGCCACAGCCACCCGATACGTCAGGGCCGGCTTGGAAACATCGGAGGCGTTGACGTCCAGCCCTTGAGTGACCGTATGGTGGTCATACGCCTCCGCGCCGTTTACATCCCAATCGATGCCCAGCTCGGAATAGTCGTCGGTGAAGATTTCCAGAAGCTGCGCCGAAATTTTGATCTGATAGGCCGGCTTGTCCAGCTCGGCGATGTATTCGAGCAGCCTGGGTATGTTGCCAGGGACTTCCTGAATGATGATCGAGTTGGAGCGGGAGTCGGCGTCGACTTTGCCGCGCTCTGAGAGCAGTCCTTTGACCGCGTTGATAATATCGCCGGAGGCGGAATTGGAGATCTTGACGATCTTGGTTTCCAACTCGACCAACTGACGCTGTTCGGCCCTGTGCTTCTCCTGTTCCGTCGTTTCGGTGCGATAGTCCTTGGCACGGAGAATACGGACGTAACCGGTCTCTTCTTCCACCACGGCCAGATCGTAAGTGCGACCGATGATGTCCATCGCCTGCCGCCACTGGACGTTGCGCAGCTTGATGGTGACGGTGCCTTCGACGCCGGGTGCAATGACGACGTTGACGCCGCCGTAATCGGCCAGGAAGGTCATGACGGAGCGGATGTCGGCCGATTGGAACTGGAGGTTTTCGATCGGTTTATCGGCCTCCGTTGTTTGAGCTGACAGGCCCGCCGCAGAAACCAAAGCAAGCGCCAGCAAGCCCATTATCAAACGATCAAATAAGTTTTTTTTCAACACCATGGGGTTAATCCTGCCTTTCTTAATCCTCTATATGAAGGGCTATTGTGCGACTCCATCCGTATTCGAAAATCTGGAAATACACTTTGTCCGATTCGATCCTCAGGACGTAGCCTTTCGTGACCCGATCACCGTTCTGAAGGATATAGCCGTAGCCGTTGGGGTCCTCCAAGAGGGCGCGGTTCTGACCGCCTTCGGATTCGAGGATGCCGACCAGGCGCAGGCCTTCGACGTTCGGTATTCTCTGTTCTATCGGATCGTTGGAGACCTGGGTCTCGTTGATCAGGGTTTCAAAAGGATCGCGGTAGGCGCGCGCCTTGTACTTGACGACCAGGCGCTGAGGAAACTCCGCCACCATGGTGCCCTTGATCTTCCTCGATTGTTCGGGCGTCCGACGGAAGCGGGCGGTCGATTTCTTGTCGGAGTCATCCGATGTGGTCGCCAATTCGGCGTCATCGGATTCGTCCGTCTTCTCTTCGGGTTCAATCGACGGTTCAATCGTCTCGGCCGGACGATCCGGCGGTTTGACTTCGCCCTCGGTCTTGTCCTTGGGTCGGTCGACCTTGGTCACGACGTCGCCGGACGACTGACTGGGCTTCTGGGTCATCTGGACTTTGGCCATCGTCGTTGCCGTCGGCTCGGCGGCCGCCTTCACCGCTGGTTTATTGGCCGGTTTAGGTTGTTCGGCAGGTTTTTCTTGCTGGGCTGGCAACTGTTTAGTCGGTGTCGCATCAACCTTGGCCGCTGGTGTCGCCGGTTCCGGCTTCTCTTGATGCTCCGCCCACTTGCCCTTTTCGCTGAACTGGGCGGACGGTGTAACGGCTGTCGGCTTCTCCGTTTTTGCTTCGGGTTGCTTTGACGGTGAGGGGGTGACGGCCACCTGTGGCTTCTCTACTGTCGGCTGCTCGGTCGGTTTCGGCGCCGCCGCAGGTTTGGTCGGTTCCGGCTTTTTGACCGTCGCCGACGATGGCGACGAGCCGAGACTGGCCATTCGATCCGAGTCGATGGCGGCGTTGACATCGGCGGCCGACTTGCTCTTCACCGGAGGCGCCGCCGTGGGTTCGGCGGGCTTGGTGGGATCCATCGAGGCCACTGTCACCCCAGGGGACTCCTTGGCCTGTTGAGCCGCCACCGCCGCCGTTGACCAGGCGGCGAATTGTTTGCCGGCCTTGTCCGGAAACGAGACGGTCACCGAGTTCTGATCACTGGTCACCTGGTAAGCCGTCTCCTTGTTCATATCGAAGACGACCCGCACCACTTCCTCCGGCTGGACGGCGTACTGGCTGGTCCGAATGGCCTGCACTGGACATACCGGCAGCTCGAGGAACTTCTTGGCGCCCAAGTCGTGTCTGGCCGTCAGCACATCAACGATCACCCGGAACGGCTTGCCGTCCTTGGCGACTTCCGTCTGATGACTGAATTTCACGCCGCCTGCGACGTCGATACGGGCGACGGTCTGACCATTCTGCCAGGTCAACTCGATGTTGGTCACGTTTGACGAGGCCAGAGCGGACGAGGCGGCCAGAAGAACCAGGGCGACAACTATGCAACTAAGTTTTCTCATCTGGTCACCTCCTATATATTGATCTCTTTGAGCCGCTCAGATTCTTTCACGAAGTAAGTCGATAGCGTGAAGACGGCTGAGACGGTTTCTTTTTGCTTGTCGGCCGCGGCATCTTGGTCGTCAACCGGCTGGGAAATGGCGACGTTGAGCGCCGTCAGTTCCATGTCGCCGACGTTGGCGATAAACGGGAAGTTGGCCACATAGCTGATGAACGAGCCTACGTCGTGGTAAGCCCCGGTCATGCTGATCTCGAACGAGGCCACGTTGTAGAACTCATCCGAACTGATGTCCGTTGGTAGAATCCCGGTGATCTTGGTGCCGGTCAGCGACGAAGCGGTGTGCAGTTGCACGAGGAACGAGGGTATCTGCTTCACTTCGGGCAGCAGGGCCTCGATATCGTGGTAGCGCTCAAGGAGTTCGGTGTATTCCAGTTTGAGCGCCTCCAGCGACTTGGCTTTCATCTCGACAGCGCGCAGGTCGGTTGTAATCTGCTCGAACTCCTGGGTACAACCCGCGATCTGCTCGTCGTACTTGGTGTACAGCCGGGAGTGCCAGAAGTAGACAACCACAAAGAAAGCCATGACCCCCAGTGCTATCTTTTGAGTTTTGGCGTCCTTGAAATCCATAACGGTCCGTCCCTAGTTTAGGCTTTTGTGGCTGGTGGTCTTGTTTTGCTCCGCGCCGTCGGGGTCGACCTGCGCCACCGACCGTCGTGAATTCTCGTCGGCCAGCAGGTGCACGTCCATCGACAGCACGAAGTTGAAGGCGCTATATTTATCAAACTTGACTTCGTTGGTGGATACCAGTTCCACGTTGTCGAAGTAGTCGGAGCGCATGGTGTTGATCATGAAAGCGGCCAGAGCGTTGAGGGTGAAGGCGTGACCCTCCAGCCGGATCGGCCGCACCGTTTTGATCGGCTCGGGTGCGACGGTGGTATCGTCCTTGGCTGGGGCTTTTTGCTCCACCTCGGAGAACTTGGCCAGCCAGACGAACTCCGGCACGTTGCGGGCGACATCCTCCAGAATCTGGACCCACACCGTCCGATGACGATCCAGTTTCTCCACGGCCGCCATCCGCTGGGTGATCTTGACCTTGACGTTTTCCAGTCCTTCGACCAGCGCAATGTCCTTCTGCAGCATGGCGGCCCGGCGGTTGGCTCGGGCGATGTTGTCGTTCAGTTCGCTGAGCTGATGCTTCTGGTAAAAAGTGATGGCGATGAGCATCACCACCACGCCGACAGCTCCGCCGATCACGTACAGACCGGACTTGCCCAGCGAGAAATCGAAGGACCGCTTGCGGTATTCCTTGGGAAGTAGATTTATTTCTATCATGACTGACCCTACCTCACCTTCCTCATGGCCAGACCGATGGGAACGGTCAACAGCGGTGCTATTCTCTCCGGTTGCAGGTACTGGAACAGTTCCGGATCGTAGTCGATATTGCGCAGCGGGTTGGCGATCTCCAGCGGCGTCGACAGTTTCGACTGCAAATACTCAGCCATATAGGGCACCAGGGCGCCGCCGCCGCAGAGAACGATCCAGTCGATGTTCTCCTGCTTGGACTGTGATTTAAAATATGAAAAGGCCAGCTCGATCCCGGACACCAGCTCGTCGGTGGCCGACATGATGGTGGCCTTGAGCATGTCCTGGTCGATCGATTCGGCCATCTCGCCTTTGATGGCTTTGGAGGTCAGTTCCGGGTTGAGCCGGAACTCCTTTTGGATAGCGTTGTAGACTTCGCGAGTGCCGCTGGAGACGTCGCGCGTCGAGTGATAGACGCCGTCCACTATATAAGTGATGTTGGTCACATCGTGGCCGACGTTCAGCAGCGCGGTGACCCGCGACGGGTCGATCTCGTAGTTGTACTCGTAGGCGTTGTAGATGGCCAGGGCGTCGTCATCGACGATCACCGGACGAAGCCCGCAATCTTCGATCAACTGGAGATACACTTGCAGGTACTCCTTGCGGGCGGCCACCAGCAGCACGTCCATCTTGTTGACGTCGTTGTCGACGTTGACGATGTGATAACTCAGAGACACGTCGTCGACATCGAACGGCGCCCGCTGCTCGGTTTCAAACAGGATCGCCTGCTCCGCCTCGGCGCCGGTCTTTTTGTCGATCGTGAAGCGATCCGTGATGACACCATGACCGGAAATGGATACCACCACATCCCTGATTCTGGGATCCGTCTGGTCAATCAGTGACTGGATGTTGAAGATCACGGCTTCCCGATCGCGAATCTCGTCGGCAACGATAGCCTCCGGGGGCAGTTCCCTGATCCCGATAGCGGCGACCGAGTAACCCTGCTTGGTATGATCCAGTTTGACCAGCTTGACCGAACTGGCGCCGATGTCCAGGCCGACCGTGGTCTTGGCTGAGCGAGAAAACACCATTGGTCACTCTTTATCTAAATGATTTGCATCTCTTGTTTCATGTTAATCTATCGACACAACAGGGCTTCATTTTATGCATGGGTCCAAAAAAACGTCCCGACCGGACAGACCGGCTGGCCGGGGCGGTGTATCGGACCACCCGCAATATTATCGGCCGGCGGCCCTCTCTTCTTTATAGGAATCCTCTAAGCCGTTGACGGCTATAGGACTAAAAGAAAACCCCTCTCACCAAGAGAGGGGTTTTCGGAGGATGAGTAGCAGATAGCGAAAAAACGCTATAGTCTCATAGCTTGGGCGGGTTTTCCTCTAATTGTAGTCACCGGCATGCTCGGACGCCCATTCCTCCCACGAGTCGTAGGCACGGACCCGGCCGGTGGAACGCAGCACGTTGTGGAAGTACTCGCAGTATATGTCTTCCAGCACCCCGATGGTGAGGATGTTGCCGCCGCCGGTGAAATCAGCCGAGCCGTTGGGGCCGAAAGTAATGCAGTTGTTGGTCACGTCGGTAAGGAGGTAGTGCACATTCCTGGCCATGGTATCCACGCGCACCACCGGATCGCCGTCGTCAAAGGTGAACAGAGCCGGATTGACGGCGTCCTGGAAGATGGTCATGGTTTTGGCGGTGTAGTCGAAATAGACGCCGTACTGCGTCTTGTCGGTGATAGCCATAGAGCGGGCCAGCCGCAGGTCGGATATAATCTCACGGTTGGCGGCGCGGAACTGCATCTTGTCGTAGGCTCGCTGGAAACGAGGAGCGGCCAAGGCGGCGATAACGCCTACGATTACGGCCAAGGTAACCATTTCTATTAGCGTGACACCAGCGGCGCTTCTGAGTTTTGACTTCATATTGACACCTGACTATAAAGGGATCTTTTCTGCTGCGGTACAGCCGCCGGTCGCACTATCATCGCCGACCGCCGGAGTCAACCGATCCAGGCAACGAATCAGCACAAGCCGTGCCTTGCCCATCTGGAAATCCACCGAGTGTCGGAGACGGCTGCTATATTCGCCGCCGGCAAGAAGTTGACCGGATCGAGAGGTCGCCGCTGTTTGTGCCCGGGAACAAAACCCGCCGTGACATCCTTAGAAGGTGTAGGACGCGCCCCATACCAGTGGGGCCGGTACAATTTGGTGTTGACAAATGTCCGGCACATGGTAGTTTGAAGAAAGCAGTTGTTCTTACGATAGTAATTATAACCTTCATCACTGCGAGTTGAGGACCTGATCATCATGCGAAACCAACCGACGGCATTGTGCTCGTTCACGGCCATACTCCTGGCGATACTGCTAATAAACATCAGCCCGGTCTCAGCGGCTGAACTACCGGCCGGCCTGCAAGCGACACCGGTCGTCACGCCGAAGGCCGACGTTCCCTTAACCGAAGTCGCCCGGCAGGCTTTGATCGGGCGCGACGGCGACACGGTTCGGATCTGGGTCTTTTTCACCGACAAAGGCGTGACCAGTGACGCCGAGTTCGCGGCCAAGGCCGGTTCCGTGGAGATTTCGCCTCGGGCTTTGAAGCGTCGCGGCAAAGTCGAACGCGATCATGTCGTCTTTATCGACCTGCCGGTGCCGTCGGAATATATCGACGGCGTGGTACAACTGGGCGGTGAGTTGCGGCGGGTCTCGCGCTGGTTAAACGGCGCCAGTTTTGATTTGCCGGCTAATCGTCTTGATCAGGTTGCGGCATTGCCGTGTGTGGCGCGGATGCAGCCGCTTGCACTTTATAAACGAGAACCGCTTCCGCCGGAACCTCCCGATCGGCCGGAAAGTCCGCCTGGGCAGTCGCTCGGCGGCGACGTTCTCAACTACGGTCTGGCCGCCAATCAACTCGCTCAGATAAACGTGCCGGCCGTGCATGACAAGGGTTTCAACGGCCACGGCGTCACCCTGGCCATTTTCGACACCGGTTTTCGCAAGACGCATGACGCTTTCGCCGCCCACTACGTCGAGGGTCGCGTCCTGGCCGAGTACGATTTCATATTCAACGACACCAATACATCCAATGAGGGCGACGACTGGTCCAGTCAGTGGAACCATGGGACCTACATCTGGTCGACTTCGGGCGGCCTTGACGACGGCAACCTATACGGCCCGGCTTACAAAGCCAATTTCATTCTGTGCAAAACCGAGGACGTACGCTCCGAGACACAGGTCGAAGAGGACAACTGGGTGGCGGCGTTGGAGTGGGTCGATTCGCTCGGCGCCGACGTAGTGACCAGTTCGCTGAGCTACCTGGACTGGGACGACGGCACCGGCTACACCCAGGCCGACCTGGACGGGCAGACCGCCGTTACCAGTATCGCCGCCAGTATGGCCGCCGACATGGGAATCGTGGTGTGCAACTCGGCCGGAAACAGTGGTCCTTCGTCACCGTCCATGAGCGCCCCACCCGACGCCTTTGACATCCTAACCTGCGGCGCCGTGGACGCAATTGGCAACCTGGCGAGTTTTTCATCGCGCGGACCGACCGCCGATCTGCGCATCAAACCGGAAGTCACCGCCCAGGGCGTCTCAACCTCGTGCGCCACCTCCACCGACGACAACACCTACAGCACCAGGAGCGGCACCTCGCTTTCGACGCCGCTGGTCGCCGGAGCCACCTGTTTGCTGATACAGACCAAACCGTACTATACACCCCGGCAGATTCGGTGGGCGCTGATGGAGACAGCCGACAACGCCGCGACGCCCGACAACAACAACGGGTGGGGCATAATCGACGTCGACGCCGCGCTGAGTTGGGGCGCCCATTTCGGTTCCGACATCACGGTCGGCAATGCGCCGGCCACGGTGCAATTCTACGACAGTTCGACGGTCACGCCGACTTCGTGGACGTGGCATTTCGGCGACGGTGACAGCAGTTCGCTGCAGAATCCTTCACACCTTTATAACGAACCCGGCGCCTACGACGTAACGTTGTCGATCGGAACCGACAGCATGGGCGCCATCACCGACGTCAAAACCGGCTACATCATTTTGCTGGCCGACACTTTGACTTTCGCGCCGGCGGCCGGTGTTCCCGGATCGCAAGTGGTAATGTCGGTAAACCTCAAGAACTCTCAGGAGCTAACCAAGTTGACTATACCGCTGACATTCGACGAATCGCCGTATCTAACCTTCGACTCCGCTACCCTCGGTCAGCGCACACTGTACTTCGAGCGCTTTCAACTGGTCGGGTTCATCCCGTCTTCCAACAGCTACGCCTACGAACTCCAGGCCGACGACGGCGGCGGGCGACCGCCGCTGCCGGTCGGCGATGGTGAGGTGATGCGGCTGTACTTCAGTCTCGATCCTCTCACCCCGCTGGGATCGACCTTCGCGGTGGACACCACCTCGACACCAAAGCTATTGGAGGTGACCTCGGAGTTCCTCACCTACGGTCCGGCCGTGGTCGCAGGGACGATCGGCGCGACGGCCAGTGTGAGGGGCGACGTCAACGGTGATCTGGTGATAGACATTTCCGATCTGGTCTACCTTGTCGATTACATGTTCACGAGCGGCCCTCCGCCGGTGAGTCAGACGGCTGGGGATGTCGACGGTGACGGCGTGATCGATATCTCCGATCTGGTTTATCTGGTCGACTACATGTTCAACAACGGTCCGCCGCCGCCGGCGTAGTAGGTTGACAAGAGGCAGACGAGGACGTCTGCCACCCACACGGTCAAGCCGTGTCTCTCCCGCTTCCCTCATGGGCCGGAAGGGAGTCAGGAGCGCAGGGTTCCTGACCTACTCACATATTCAAGTCCCCCCTTGAGAGGGGATTTAGGGGTGTGTTCTCTCGACAAGGGCAGACGAGAGCGTCTACCGCCGACAGATCTCTCGCCCGCCGGGTGTTTGGGCAAGCTGGAGCAGTGACGCTACGGCTTGGTTCTGGTTCACGATTTGTGTCACGGCCTGGTTGATTTTGTCGGGGGGACGGTAGGTGAAGTCCTTCTGTTGAGCCATGCCCAGAGAAACTGTGAGAAAGACAAGCGCCGACAGCATAGTCGCCGGTCTGGAGAGTTTTGTCATAAATACCTCCGTTGAACGGTGCGGGTTCGTCCGACGCGATTACGCGAAAGGCCGCACGGCAAGCAGCAATCAAAATCGGATCAAGCGACTTCTGGGGGTCAGCCGGGGTCGCACCGCGGTAGGGGCGGCCGATTCCAACGTCTCAACATGCAAAAACTTAGTCGATACGTTCAGGCGACGGCCCAGGAACCACGCATCCGCCGGCTGTCGGCGAAAAGTGCGATCCAGCCGGGCTCGCAGTTTTTCCGATGTTTCTCGCCATGCCCTATTGATAGGACGGCCCGAGTCCTTGTAATTGGCTCAGTGCTCGTGACTGCCCCAGGCAGTCGGAATCACATGGCCTATCGCCCAAACCGAGATACACTGCGCAAGTTTGTCTGCGACTAATGCGACGCTCAGGTGTGAGCGGCCCGCATTCGTTCGTGACTGCCCTGGCCTGTCCCACTCCCGCCCCGTTCTGTTTAGTACCGACCGCCCATTGGGCTGAAATTCACTGTTGGCGGCAATGGCATTGGGTTGATAACGTTGTACAGGTCAATACTCGGCGGCAGAGTCAAGTCAATCGGTTTGATCGGCGGTAGGATTTGAAACTTATCCACAGTGTTAATAGTCGGATCGATCAAATCGCTGACATTGAAACCTGTTTGCCAGTCAATTGCCTGCGGTAACGTCCGGTCGAGCAGTACCGATGGCAGGTGAGACTGGTGTCCGAATGGCAACATGTCGCCGGGATCGAATTGGCGCTCCACGGTCGTGATGTCAAAGGTCCGGGTTTCGGAGAATGCCGATTGAGTAAACGCATCTTGGTCGAGATCGAAGAACGCGGAGGGTGGAACATAGGGCGCCGTTCGTTGGATGGATACAGTCCCATGTTCGTCAATCAACGTGGACCCAATCTGTTGGGTGTTGTGGATTTCGTAAGTTGCATTGGCCGGGTACTCTCGGAATCCTCCGAGGGCATCAGAGACAGCGTAGGCGTAGACACCAGGGATTCCCAACACCTTGATTGCCTCGGGCGGTAATTCGCCGTTCATCACGTCGGCTGCTACCAGCCAACTCCCGAAAGATCGGCCCGCGTAGAACGCTGACAAACTGGCACCGCAAAGATTGGCGAATCCCGGAAGAGATGCGTCCGAGACAGCGGTCAGGGTGATCGATGTGCCAACGCTTTTTGCGACCTCCCAACCTGGGTTCATGTCTGTCAGACTTGTCGAATTCGTGGTGAATTCCTGAAAGAGATTCGCGCCAGGCGGCATCGGGTCCAATCTATGCTTCCATTCCCACGAATCGAACTGCGTCGACGGCGGTAATGAATACCTGTCAACGCCCGGATCGTGAATACCGCTACGCAGAAGCGGATCCAAACTATGCTTCCATTCCCACAAATCGAACTGGTCCCACGAATCGAACTGGGTCGAGGCCGGCGGCATGTGAAAGCTCTGATAACCGGCCGGATTTATGCCGGTAAAGCCTTGAGAATAATAACTCTGGCCAACAGCTTGACTAACCAGGAGTGCCACCGTAATCACCACGGCGACTGCAGCCCGCGTTAGTATGGTTGATCTTACTGACATTCTGTTCTCCTTTGGTTTTAGCGTTTGTCTAGGTGCTGCACATATCGGCCGCGCCATGTCATTGACCGATTTGCTGTGCCAACGCGCGATTGACATCCCGAACAACCGGCATCTTGGGCATTATTCGGTTGATGCTCTGGTGCTTGTCCCTCCAATTGTAATCTCCCGGACCTAGTTGAGGCAACACCATCGGCGGGGCAGGTTCCGGTATCCACTTCGGAATCTGGAAACCCGGAAACTCCGGTGGTGTAAAGTCGTGTGGTTTCAGATATTGCGGGAGCTTACTGTCACGCCATTTCCACTTCTCCTGAACAGGGATAGAGATTATCTCTATGTTGGAAAGCGCCGAGTCAGCATTCAGCTTGTCCAGCAGTCCCCGGTCGTGGTACCCTGAATCAGGCTCCAGTTGGATCTCGGGTTTCTCGTTGTCTCGCAATGGCCCGTCTGAGCCGTTGTCTTTCGCTATGGGAAGGGAAACGCTCACTTGCCCGGAATCGGACATGACCGGCACATAGACTCGGCCGTCGATTACCCCTACCGCAGCCAGTGACGACAGAACTGCATTACCCAACCACCAGTACATCACCACAGCCGCTACCACAGTTCCGAATGTGGTCAGCTTCATTGACATTCGTCCTTCGCCTTTCATGATCCTACTCCTTTCACCCTTAGGGTGCTCCTGAAAATCCTGAGCGCGCTGTCTCGGCTGGTCCAGCGGAAACCTCAACAGACGGCCAGGCCCTCGCCCTCTTGAAGCCGACCAATGCCAGGGCGCCCGTTTCGGCCCGAGTGACCGCAGCGACACTTCTTTCTTCTTTGGCTGATGAGTCATGTCATCCATCTCTTTCTGAATCTTGCTTTCACAGATCAAATTTCCTGAGCAGGACATTTCCTTTCAAAATTAATCAAAAAAGCCGCCTCGATCCTGGATCGATAATGCTTGGCGCCTTTACCGGCTATTGACTAATCGGAGGCCTCGTACTATATTAGCCGACGGGTAGGTAAGTCATGAACAGCCTTGATGAGTTATTCCACAAAGCCGTCGGCGGAGACAAAGCTGCCGAAAATGATCTTTTTCGCATAATCCATGAAAGATTGCTGCGTCTTGCCAAATACAAACTACGTGGAGACGCGTATTATGAAGATGTTGCCAGTGAGGCATGCAGGACTGTGCTGCAAAAGCTTCGGGACGGCGCGATTAAGTCCGCTTTTTCTACATATGCCTCGACTGTCCTCCGTAACACGATTGGCAATCATTTGCAGAAGGTGAAGCGCCGAAACGAGTTGATGGAGGAACTACATGGTGTCGAAGATGAACAAACAAGCCCAACTTCGGATCCAATCCGCAGAAAGACGATCATAGACTGCTTGAGGAAAATCGCCGGTCCTCACCCTGAATATGCGCGGGTATTGAGGATGGTCGTGGACGGCTATACATCTGAAGAGATCTGCCTTGAGCTTGCCATCAAGCGAAACACCTACTACGTGTGGCTGTTCCGGGCGCGTGAGCTGCTCAAAAGGTGTTTGGAGAAAGGCGGTGCGCTATGAGTAAACGGTGCTGCAACTCGGAGATCGGCACTCTAATTCACGCCTACGAGCTTAATCAGCTCACCGAAGTCGAAACGCACCTCTTTGAGGACCATCTTTTGGAGTGCGAGTTCTGTCTTGATGAAGTCTCGAACTTCCAGGAGATCTGCCAGACTGTCCTGACCGATAACGAAATCCAACAGGCGCTGAAGAGTTTGGTTCCAAGGACACCGCAAAGCGAGCCGGTTTGGTCCAGGCTATTCAGACGCCTCTGGCCCGAAACTAACTGGCTGCTGCGACCGGCTGTCGCCTACATCGCGATTCTGGTGCTTATCTACCCTGCCTATCTGGGGTTCAAAGAAGGTGCGATTCAGACTTATGAGAGACATGCTCCCCTGCAAAGAATCGAGGCTGCGCGGCTGGATCAGGATACCGCAGGGCATGAGGAACAGGCAGCACCGGATGCGCAAGGCTGGGATTACTCACAGGATCAGGATACCGCAGGGCATGAGGAACATGCCGCTTTGCGGTGCGCCTTTTGCGGTAAGATTATCGACGGTGAGTACATCAGTTATTCCGGCGAGAGCTACCACGCCCAATGCGGTGAAACCCTGGCTACCATAGGAGTAGAGCTCGCTGAGCAGTTTTTCCAATTCCGGACGGAGCCGCAAGTCAGGCCGGTGCAGGCGCTTGTACTTACTTCCAGATTGCGGGTCGGCACGCGAACACCATCGCTCGGCGCGGATCTGGTTATCAGCTTCCCCCTTCAGGGCGCCGAGATGGACCGGAACTACACGGTGACTCTCGAGCACGAAAAAACCGGCGTCGTTTTTGAAGACACGGCTTTCACTGACATTGATAGGTATGACTTTTCCGGCCGGTTGTATGTGCCGGCGGAGTTGCTGAAGCCGGGAAAGTATGTCTTGAGTGTAAAGGGTCCGGGTCTTGGCAAGGGTCTGTCGTATCCTTTTGAGATCGATCAGTGATACACGATTATCGGTAATGTATAGAGCCGCGGGATGAGAAGAAGATGGGAAGAAGTATGATAACAAGGGTCATAGCAATAGCGGCAGCCATGTTCTTTGCTGCTGGTGCGCCTGTGTCGGCCGCGAACTGGGAGGAGTTGCTGACACGCGCTGCATCCTTCTTGGAAACACAGCAGTACGATTCGGCGATCGTGGTCGCACGACAGGCTTTGCGTGAAGTCGAGAACACCGTTGGCGTCGATCCCACTTCGGTTGCTGCAGCGGCCCACGCACTGGGCGTATGTCATTACCACAATGGAGAATATGCCGAGGCTGAGCCGCTGTACAAAAGGGCGCTTGAGATCTATGAGAAAGCTCTGGGTCCTGAGCATCCGGACCTGGCGACTAACCTGAACAACCTGGCTCTACTGTATCAAGCCCAGGGCCGGTATGCCGAGGCTGAGCCGCTGTACAAAAGGGCGCTGGCGATCAGAGAGAAAGCTCTGGGTCCTGAGCATCCGGGCCTGGCGACGGACCTGAACAACCTGGCTTCACTGTATCAGGCCCAGGGCCGGTATGCCGAGGCTGAGCCGTT